>Ga0214178_1000156_pt1 | contig 22163 bp, 33 predicted proteins | sample TroBogEpilimnion_28_FD_153016 | JGI IMG/M metagenome (GOLD analysis project Ga0214178, IMG submission 153016) | Freshwater microbial communities from Trout Bog Lake, WI - 17SEP2007 epilimnion | ecosystem: Environmental > Aquatic > Freshwater > Lake > Epilimnion/Euphotic zone | place: Trout Bog... | reverse complement strand
AGAAACACCAAAACCACCTTCGGGTGGTTTTTTAATTTGCGTGACTACTCTACTTCACCAATAACTATAGGAATAAACGCCAAGATAGGTGGCACGATAAAACACCACATGCCTATCTGACTAAACAATACTGCGCTGATGCCACAACCAACGGCAAAAGATAGAACATTGGTGATGATGGTTGATAGGCGAGCCTTTAGGATAGCCTGCTCTGTTGGTGCTACTCCTCGTACTAAATCGGCCACATCAATCATCATTTGAGTAAGCGGACCAGTAAGAATAGTTGCTGGAACAGGATTGGTGTAAATGCGAGAAATCGAGTTCTGTAGTGCCATTGCGCAGACCAATAGCAGGCCACTAATAATCACATGGACATCATCACCATGATGAGCGGGGCTAATAGTTGTTGCCATTACTGCGGCGGCAATTAAAAACAAGACTTTGAGCGAAAGCAATGTTCGAAGAACTGGTAAGCCTAGCTTTGGCATAGAGCTTGCGAGCAATTTAGAGATAAAAACAATCAAACAGAAAACCGGTAAAGCTAGAATCTTTGCCCATATGCCTGAAGCCCCAGAAACAAGCGCCATTCCTAGTGTTACGAAATTACCCGTGACATGCGCCGCAAACAAACCCTGTAGTGCTAAAAAGCCAGCTGTATCCACATAACCAGCATTCAGGCTCAATAAGATTGGGGTGGCTCTCTTCATATGCCCTACTGTATCAAATCAAGATGCCAGCAGGATCTAGCATCCTTGGCCCTGGTCGATTCCGCCCCGGGCCACCAAGAAACTCTAAGACTAACCTCAGGTAGTGTTTAACGATACAAGGGGTTAAAAGATTGCCAAAAATCTGGGAAATAACCTTTAAAGAAAGCAAAGACTCCAAAAATAACAATGCTCCCAATGATCCATTGCCATAAAGGAGCAGCCGCAAAGAAATCCCTCAAACCTTGCCCGAGTTCAAATAAGAATTCTTTGAACTTATCTAGGCGAGACTTTGGCGGGCGAATAATCTTTTGGAAAACCGGAGTTGACCTTCTGGGCGGTAGATACATATAACCCCCTTTTTGCGTATAGCAAAGTTAGCTGATTTATCCACCATACTCCTAATCTATCAGGTGCGTACTGATAGATTGACCTACTATTTTCTAAAAATCAAAATGGCACAGTTTATGCATGATTAAAAATGAGTCAATCCTTTTGAGGAGCGCTTATGTTCAATACCGATTCTGTATGGCTATTTTTAATACTATGCTGCTTTGCCTTGGCGATACAGGCAGTTTAGCCTGGTAATTATTGCCACATAAGTAGGAGTTTTTTGCTGGGTAGATTTGTATACCCAGGCTATTAAATTTATTTGTCAATGGCTATCCGACCTAGACTATCTAAGTCTGACTCATCAACCTCTAAAGAGTCATATTCGATGATGGTCGTGCGCTCTAGTTGCTCAATATATTCCCGTGTTGCATAGTAGGGTGGAATATGAGCTAAGTCATCATGCTGGTGGTCATAAGTTTTGTAGCGATAGACAGTCAATTTCATTGAGTGTCACCTTTTAATCGTCACCCCAATCAGCGTTATCTTGATCGGGGATGTGATTCATTTCATTAATTTTTCGCCTGGTTAAGTGTTGCCAGATTAGTCGCTCTTGCACCAATTCATTACTTTGTAATTCAAAAAACTTCTCTGGAAGACTGTCTTCTTCGATCTCTAGTTGTCTTGTATTCATTGCGCTCTCCAATTCAAAAACTTAATTTGGTTGCCAATAAATTGCTTGGGTCACGCTGTATCGAAACAGGACCATGGGGTGGCCAAACAACTCATCAGCAGAAATTTAGTCTGCTCCAAAATTAAGGAGCTGTCTAATAAATTTTTAAGTTTTTTATCTGGTGAAAATCTATTGCATTGCATCCAAAAATTCAATGTAATGAGTAATTACTTACTTTTTAAATGAATTTATTGTTAACATTTGCTAAAGGGATGAATAGAGATTAAATTAAATCTAGGTGAGTTAAATGCTAGAGGGATTGCTATGGAAATGAAAACTGCCAAGAACGCGCCATATCCTGTAGAAGTTATCAAAGGCCAGACTTTTTATTGGTGCACCTGTGGCTTAAGTGAGAATCAACCCTTTTGTGATGGCTCGCATCAAAGAACCGAAATGATGCCTTTGGAATTTATTGCCACAGAAAATATGACGGTGTATTTTTGTGGTTGCAAGCAATCGGCCAATGCACCCCTATGTGATGGCGCCCACTCCTCCCTCTAGGTTATTGACAATCTAAATCTATCGGAGGTGAGGATGAGCTTTAAGCATGCCAAAGCAGTGACCGTAAAGACCACTAACGGGCAAGTGGAAATGAAGGACCATAGCTTGATTCATTTGATAAATCGTTACCATTGTGAAACAAATGCAAAAGACTTTGTAATCGCCTGGAATCAGCATTGCCTAAACAAATATGGCTATGTTTTAGAGATTATCGACATAGACTATGAATGGTCACATGAGTAGGATAATTGGGTCATTTGGTATTTGAGTTTCTGATGGATGAAAGTCTAGCCTCCAAAGAACAGCGCCTAAAGCAACTCGAGCTAGACAATCAACGTAATAGCCAGAGAGCTAAAGCGGCATCTAAGTTATGCGATGATTGGCAAAAAGCAAATCAAACTCTGATATCAAAAGGCCTCCCTGTTCTGACACTAAAAGAATATCAAGATTCAATCAACTATCGGACAGATGAGGCTCTGATATTTCTGGCTGGTGTTGATGAGCAGTGGCTCAAAGAATATCAAGATCGCATTAAGCAAAGAGAGCGGGCCAGCGCCATCTACCATTTAAATCAACCGCAATCTGTATGGTCGCGAATCGGGGAATTTACTCGAATAGTTGCGATTGGCATTTTCGTAGCTTTATTCGTTGGCTTCATCGTTTTGATGCTGTATTGATCTAAAGAATATGTATCCCCGCGAAGGTCAATGTCGTTTAAAACGACGCTGACTAAGCTATTTTTTAAAAAGATTCTTAATTTGGCTTCTTGTAACCAAATATTAGTGTTATCCCTTAGTTGCATAAGTGATTGAATTCCATGTAAGATTTACATCCATTCTTCATTTTGGTGCATCGTGTCCCCAGTCGATATTCGCTCAGCCAAGCAAATTGGTAAATTATTGAGAAGCTCTCGTGAGGCACAAAGAGCCAATCTTCAGAATTTATCTAAGCAATGTGGAATCAGCGTTGCCCAATTAGTGCATATTGAGAATGGCAACCTTTTTGCTTTTGAGAGTAACTTAGAAAAAATCATGAGCTATTCCAACGTTTATGCACAAGTATTAAGTGTTGACTTAATGGCTCTTAGCCAAGCCCCATCGCTTGCTTCTGCAAAAGATTTAGTTGATTCAGTTGATGGCTACATTCCTCGTTTTTTAATAAAGAAATAGGATCAAGCATCCTCGGCCCTGGTCGATTCCGCCCCGGGCCACCAAGAATCTCAATAGCCCACTTGTTGGGCTATTTTCTTTTATGGTTGGGTTCAGTTTGTCACCATCGTTCTCGGATATCCACATCAAGAACCGTCCTTTAAAAGGACAAATCAAGTTGACATCCCTGCGCCTGTCGATGTCGTTTAAAACGACAAAAATGAGTTGACTTGATAAAATGAAGGCATGCTCTCCCGCTTGAAGAATATTCTCTCTAGTAAAGCCTATTCAGCAATTTTGATTGTTGCATTGTGCTTTTCTGTATTGGGGGTTCAGTCATTTGGGCTGTTTCACGCAGTTCATCATGCCAACCAGGAGCAACATCTTCAAGCCAATGGTGTCTTTGATAGCATTGAAAAAGGATTTAGTTCTGATCCACAAAAATCTAACCTAGTATGTAAATTATTAGATTCCTTATTGCTAGGCGCATCAGTTGCTTCTGAAAAGATCAGCATTAGCTTTACTAATTTTGATTCTTTAGTTTTTCTCCCCGCACTTACGACCAATCTTGCTTTACTCAGACTTTGGTCATATCAATCTCAAGCACCACCCCAATCCAATTCTCAGCATTAAGTAATTACATCGACTGCCCTGATTGGCAGGATGTTTTTTTGTCTCTCTAACAAATAGAGGCAATTTGAGGATTAGGTATGAAGTATTTGAAATTCAAACAAGTATTGGTGTTGATGGGTCTTGGAATGCAGATCAGCATTGTCTTTGCACAGGCTCAATCTGATGCTTCCTTAGAGCTCACAGTGACTGGAACTCAAGAAAGCGGCCAGAGCATCTTGACTCCCAGCAAGGTACTTTCGGGAAGCGAGCTACAAGATAAATTGGGCTCTAGCTTAGGATCAACCTTGGCTAATGAGCTTGGTGTCTCGGCAACCGGATTTGGAGCGGGCGCATCAAGACCTGTCATTCGAGGGCTTGAAGGAGCAAGAGTACAAATTCTTGAAAATGGTTTATCTGTGGGCGATGTATCTAGTATTTCAGCTGATCACGCAGTAGCCAGCCCGCTGCAAAATTCCCGACAGATTGAAATTCTCCGAGGCGCCTCAGCATTGGCTTACGGATCGGGCTCTAGTGGTGGCCTAATCAATGTAATCAACGATCGCATTGCAACAACATTGCCTGATGAGTTGACGGGCGTAGTCAACACCAGCTATGAGAGTGCCAATCAAGGTAAAACTGCCGCTATGGTGCTAGATGGCTCTAGTGGCCCGATTGCACTGCATGTCGATACGGCGATTAGTAATTCAAATGATTATCGAATTCCAGGGTATGCAGAACAGGGCGGGCCAAATGCTAATTGGCAAATCTCTCCAGGTGTTACTCAAAATGTTCCTTATTCTGGAAGGTTGCCATTCTCATTTAATGATCAAAATAATTTAGGTCTAGGCGCTTCTTATATAGATAGCTCAGGCTATACAGGAGTTTCTGTAGAGCGACTCAATCACAACTACGGTATTCCTAGCTACGCTGGTGGATTCATACAGCAGTCACAGAATCGCTATGACCTTCAGCACCAAACGCGCGACCCATTAGATGGTTTCTCAGCATTGAATTTCAGTATCTCTAATAGCAACTATATTCACAATGAATTTAACAATAATGGAGTTCCACAGACTAATTGGAAAAATGATGCAACTGAACTCAGGGCGGCGTTATCGCATTTGCAATGGCTGGGTTGGAAAGGTAATTTCGGAGTTCAATCCTCTACAGCAAAACTGACTGCAACAGACATAGCCTCTGGCGCTTCAGCAATCGTTCCCCAAACAACAACAAACTCTAATGCTTTGTTTTGGGTGGAAGAAGGGGAATTTGGCGCATTCAAAAATAGTTTAGGTGTTCGGTATAACTATTTAACGCAAGGCCCAAACCAATCGAGCACATTTGCGGGAGTTGGTCAGGAAGGTTTTGTGGGCGGCACATATATGCCACCTAGCTTAATCAATCGTCAATTTAATTTATTTTCGTATTCTGCTGGAAGTCTATGGACATTTAGCCCTGGCTATGGAACGGGCCTGTCCTATACCTTATCTCAGCGAGCGCCCAATGCGCCAGAGCTGTATGCCTATGGTCCTCATGATGCAACGGCAACTTTTATTATTGGCAATCCCAATCTGCAGAAAGAGATTTCGCATAATCTGGAATACACGATTCAAAAGACTGCGGGCGAGATTCAAGGTAAGGTTAATGTCTATGCCAATAAATTTACAAATTACATCTACGGCTATTACACAGGAGTTTACAGCTCAAGTAACGACAACTATCCTGTAGTTAACTCTCAGCAAGCTAATGCCACCATTAAAGGCCTTGAAGGCGAGCTAACCCATCACTGGAGGCAATCAGGTATTGGAACAAGATTATTTGGAGATGTCTCGCAAGGAACTTTTGACGGTGGCGGCAATTTACCCTTACAGCCTGCCCCAAGAGTGGGTGTTGAAGCTGCTTATGAAAAGAATCAATGGCGCACTAATGCAACATTTATTCATGCCTACACACAGAATCGTTTAGCTAGTTTTGAAATAGGACCCACACTGAGCTACAACTTACTAAATGCTGGTATCTCCTATACAGAACGAATTAATCAAGTGAACTGGACAACTTATTTGCGTTTAACAAACTTACTGAACCAAGAAATTCGATATGCAACAACTCCAGAGACAGTTCGCTTATATGCCCCCCAAATGGGAAGAAGTGCAATGATTGGATTAAAGGGCACTTTCTAGCGTCGATTAAATAGACGCTTACAAAACCGTCCTTTAAAAGGACACTTAATGTAACGGTGGCCAGTACTCCAAGGTTGCATCATCCCTGTGCCAGTGAACCCTTATGACCGACACATTAATGACCGCAATCCTTGTGTCGGTGGCTCGATTCCGCCCCGGGCCACCAAGAGGTACCAAAACCACTCTCAGGTGGTTTTTTCATAATTGATTGGTAGAATCCTCTGAAATAAAAAAGGGGTTAGTAATGAAAAAGATCGCAATCTTGCTCTTGATTTTGTCAATGCCAGTTGCTTTTGCTCAATCACAAAACTTTGAAGGCTTTGGCTTGGCAATCGATTACTCATTAAATTCCATTACTGATAAATCGATACCGGGTGACTCAGCGACTAGTCGAAGTGGTATTCCTAGTATTACCGCTGACTTTTATAAAGCAATCAATGACAATTGGTTGCTTGGCGCTTATGGCTCATATGATTTAGCAACCACAGATACTGCAGGCTCAGATCCAGATGCTCAGCACCCAATAGAGGCGGGTGGAAAAGTAGCCTATGCCTTTACAGAAAATTTACTGGGATATGTAAAACTTGGTTGGTCTTGGTCTAAGTATTCATCTCCTGGCTACTATCAATGGTTGAATGGACCTAGTTACGGTATTGGTGCTGAGTACTTGCTAACCAAGAACCTATTTACAAGAGTAGAGGTCTCCCAGCAAAACTATAAGACTGTCTACTGGAGTGATGGCTCTGGTGATAAGGTCAATATCAACAGTTATGGCATCTCATTAGGCTGGAGATTTTAGGATCTAGCATCCTAGGCTCTAGTCGATTCAGCTCTGGGCTGCCAAGAGATACTAAAACTACCTTTGGGTGGTTTTTAATGAGTGCGTATTTAAGCTAAGCGAAAATTACTAGACCCCTATAAGATGAATAGATCTAAGGAGAATGCTGATGCCATTGGTCAGAATCGATTTAAGTAAAAAATACTCTGAGAGCTTTGCTAAGCAAGTCGGGGACATTATCTATAACGTAATGCGGGAGCAAATCAATGTTCCTGAAGACGATAAGTTTCAGATTATTACTAGACACGACGCATCAGAATTAAATACTCCAAAAAGTTATCTGGGCATTGAATATTCAGAAGGGATTGTTTTTATTCAGGCAACCATCAGTTTTGGTAGATCTGTCGATCTTAAAAAGAACCTCTATAAGTCTATTTGTGAGTCCTTGGTAAAAAATCTTAACGTCAGGCCCCAAGATATCTTTATAAATCTGCTTGAAGTAAGCAAAGAAAACTGGTCGTTTGGGAATGGTGAAATGCAGTATGCCGAAAAGGATTAACTATCCTTGGGCCCTGGTCGACTCCGCCCCGGGCCACCAAGAATCTCAATAGCCCACATGTTGGGCTATTTTCTTTAAAAGTATTGACCGACTTTAGTCTCGGATGTAAGGTCTAGTTTGCTGTGATCTCTTTTACTTTAGGGCCGGCGTTAATGCAGCATTCTTAATACTGAAAGGATAGATGATATGTTTTTGCCAACACCCCGTGACACAAAAGATGCAATCTCAAAGTATGCCGGCTTCTTTGGCATGGTTCTCAGTATTACTATTGCGCTAAATTTAATTCTGCCAAGTGGTGAGACTCTCTCTAATACCCCAAAATTGATAGTATCTATCCTGATCAGTGTTTTTCTTGGATGGCTTTCATTTGCTATCAAGTCTAATAAATAATCCAATTTACTTTTTAAGCCATTAAGAATCTCAATAGCCCACTTGTTGGGCTATTGCTTTTGTGGCTCGTTTGGTTTAGATGTCATTGGTCTCGGATATCTCAATTGATAAGCGAGCTTTAAAAAGATAAATCAATTAGCCATCCCTACGATGACATTTGCCTAACAAATAGTAAAAAGTAGCGGGGATAGGGAGAAACCCCTTATAGTTATTAAAAACATAAATTTGTAGGGAATTTTATGAAGCTATTTTTTCTAATACCAGCCTTAATGCTTTTAGTTTCTTGTGGCTCTGATAACTCAAACTTCTATGCTGACTGTAAAGGCAAGATCATTACTTATTCTCAGGGTGTGGAAACCGTTGCGAATGAAGCTCGTAGGTATGAGTTCGCTGATAACAGGCTTATTGGCAGAGAATGTAGTTTGACTAAGGGCATCATCTTTTGCTACAAAGAAATTATCGGACCAGAATCTACGAGCAAAGAGCAATTAATCTTTGATAGGGGGAATTACACCCTGACTGATATTAAAACTACTATTGAGGCAAACAAAGGCGGCGGGGCAAAATTTACTAAAACTGAAATCTATCAGTCCAATTGCCCTATGACGATTAAGCCGGCTAAATAAGATTTAGGATGAAGCATTCTCAACCATGGTCGATTCCGCCCTAGGCTACCGATAAATACCAAAACCACCTTCGGGCGCTTTTTTCATTTGGGCTGGCGGATAAGTTCCGTTTGCTAAGATTAGAATGAATCACAATCAGCAAAAAAGGAATGTTATGAGTTCTAAGAAATTTGTGGTCGGACTGTTATTGGGAATATCAGTTTTTTCATTGGCAGGTGCGGCCATCCCTGAACCACCAAACCCTTTGGCAACTATCAACCTTACATTTGATCAGCGCCTTGAGCAAATGAAGCAAACTGATGCTGCATTACTTAAGGTAACTCCAGAAGAGCGTAAAGAATACTGGCATAAGATGCGCGATCAAATGCAGGCATTGAGCCCTGAGGATCGTAGGTTAGTTCACGAAAAGATGAAAGCTCAATGGCAATCTATTTCCCCTGAGCAAAAAGAGAGAATGAAAGCAGAGAGAAAGGCTTTCTTTGACGGGCTAACACCGGAGGAGCAGGCTGAAATGAGGGCCCGTAAAGCCAAATGGGAAAATATGAGTCCAGAAGAAAAACACAAGTGGCACAAACAGCCCGGCTAGAATTAACTTATGACAAATCTAAACCAGCTCCCCGCTGACCTACCTATTCCTCAGGATGACGGTTCGACTAACCATCTGAGGGGAATGCGGCTGCCTAATGTTTCATTAGCTGCCACCAATGGTAAAACCATTAATCTTGGCGACATTAAAGCTAAATTGGTTATCTATTGTTATCCGATGACCGGGCAACCCAATGTTGCTTTGCCAGATGGTTGGGATCAAATTCCTGGCGCAAGGGGTTGTACGCCGCAGAGCTGTTCATTTAGAGATCATTATCAAGAGCTGCAAGCATTAGGAGCTAAAGTTATAGGCTTGAGCGTTCAAACCACTGAGTATCAAAAAGAGATGGCTGATAGACTTCATCTCCCATTCCCTGTAGTGAGTGATGCGAACTATCAATTTCAAAAGGCACTGAATATGCCAACTTTTGCTACCGCTGGAATGACATTGCTAAAGCGGGTCACGCTCATTGCGAATAATGGCGTAATCGAGGCGGTTCACTATCCGATCTTCCCAAGTGACAGCGATCCAGCTTGGGTAATAGACTATTTAAAGCATCATTAGGACTCCTATTTGAGGGCCTGGTTTATCACATTCTGGGCCAAAAGACCCTAAAACCACCTCTACAGGGCCTTATTTTCAATCCTAGGAGACTATTTATGAAGATTAAGGTAATCTGTCCGGTAGAGTCAAATAGTGGTAACCAGATAACGTTAACGAAATTAGAGGTCTTGCAGACTTGGGGGTGAGAGATGAGCTACAGCAAAGCAATTGAAGTCAAAGATAAATTGGCAAAAATATACCTGAACTTGGCGATTGTCTTTATTGCCATATTTTCAACAATGACGATTTTGCATCTGTTTGTTTCGGCGCTAAATTTTTAAATATTAGTAGCTAGGGCAGCTTCAATGCTCAGCCAATAGTGACGCTGTCTAGTGAACATCAAAACCACCCTCGGGTGGTTTTTTATTTGAGTCTTACTCATGTTTAGGCGCAATTCATTAGATCTGTTTAAGATGGGCGGATCTGAAGAAGGCAGTGATGTCATTGCTTCGAATGGTATTGCCTAAAACAGTAATCATAAAAAGTTGGAGACAGAATGTATAAGCTTGTAGCCTTTGATGCTTATGGAACACTATTTGATGTGTATTCCATGGGGCAGTTAGCTGAAGAATTATTTCCAGGACATGGTCAAGCATTTGCCTTGATGTGGCGTGAACGACAAATCGAATATACCCGCTTGGTAACCATGAGTGACCCCAATCCTCAAGGCAGTAAGTACTACTTGCCATTTTGGGAATTGACTATTCGCTCATTACGCTACGTTTGTAAGCGGATGGGATTAACCCTCACCGCTGAATATGAGAAGCGACTCATGGACCAATATGCGAAGCTAACTGGATTTGAAGATAGCTTGATAGTACTCAAGACTATCAAAGACAAAAACATATCAACGGCGATTCTTTCAAATGGCAGTAGAGAGATGCTTGCTACAGTAGTCCAAAGCAATGGCCTACAAGCTTATATAGATAAAGTTGTCACCATAGAAGATGTTCGTCTATTTAAAACGGCGCCACAGGCCTACGAGCTTTTGTTAAAAGCATTTCCAGTAAAAAAAGAAGAGATATTATTTGTATCAAGTAATGCTTGGGATGCTTTAGCAGCAAAGTGGTTTGGCTTTGATGTGTTTTGGGTAAATCGATTAGGCCATCCTTTTGAAGAGATTGGTGACGCCCCAAACTATGAAGGCTCATCGCTTAGCAAGGTTTTGGATGTTATATAAGTTTATAAGGAAAGAAAGATGCTATTTATTACCTCAATTATTGCCGCTATATTGGCGATCATCCTTGTCAAGCTCTCTCTTGCAGTCATTGGTCTCAGAAGAAAGAATAAAGTTGGCTTAGGAAGCGGCGGTCACGAAGATCTTGAGAGGGCAATTCGTGCACAAGCAAACTTTGCCGAATATGTGCCGCTTGGGATCATTTTGATTGCGTGCTTAGAATTAAATAGGGCGCCATGGTGGCTAGTTCTTCTTCCTGGTATCGCTTTAATTATTGGGCGCTTAACTCATGCAAAGGGAATGAATACGCCACCGCCAGATTTTAGTAAGCGCGTATTGGGAATGAAATTTACTTTCTTCACGCTGATTACATTAGTGGCATTGAACTTAGGGTGGTCCTTGTATCAGCTGTTTTTCTGATGAAATTCGTTTCTCAAAATTTCAAATTATTCATAGTCCTAACGCTGGGGTATGGACTTTTTTATTTTGTAAATAATTTTTGTACTGATTTTTTATATTTAACTCCAGGAGCACATTTAGTTCACCTACCTAGTGGCGTCAAAATACTAATGACCTTAGTTACTGGCCCTATCGGTGCGCTGGCTATTTTTATTGTTTCTAACGCATGGGGCCTGACATTTCCTTTTCCTGGGCAATTTGGTTTAGTATTTTTGTTGTCTGTTGGCAGTGCTAGTGTCCCTTGGCTTGTCTGTAAGATTTGCTCGGATAGATTTCATTTGAATTGCGATCTTTCGAATTTAACTTTACGCTCCTTGCTCACCATTTCTCTGAGTTACGCTATTTTCAATAGCTTAGTCACGCAATCTATTATTTATTTAGGTGGACAGTCGCAGGATTTATGGGGTGGCATTGGGGTGATGTTTCTGGGCGACATTACCGGCATCATTTTGATTATTTCTTTAGCAAGATGGGTTTCTAAATTGATCAGGAATTAAGCCTATTTCGGGGTCAACTGAAATCCCAGATACGTTTGATCACTACATTATCAAAGCCACCTTTAGGTGGTTTTTCATTTGGAGAGCCATTATAAATTGACGCACTTTTAATAGACTTGCTGATGCTGACCTCTGACCACTCCATTCTTACAATGTCTTCTTAACAGCATATCGGTATAAATCACTAGTTCGATAAAAGCATCAACAGACTATAATTTCTTCAAGCAGGAGAGCGAGGGGTTTCCCTCCACCGAAGGCGCAAACTCCCATGAACGCTCAGGTATCCACCAGGAATGTACTGCTTATCTTAAACAGCCGTCTGGAGAGCCACCATTTGATGGTGCACCGAAGGAGCAAGCCCTAAGCTGAGCTTAGCGTGAATCTCTCAGGTATCAAGGACAGGGGGAGCGGCATCCATCGGCATGGCATGGCTACGCTTGGATGGACCGCTTAGGGGAGTCTATATGTCAATTTTGATCGAATAGTTCACCGCTTTTATCGCGTTGTAACTATAACTGCAATCCATCGATATTCACCCAAAATCACAATATTTTGGGCACTAATTTATTAAGGAAAATATATGACAAATAAATTTGTTGAAGAAGCGCCGTATCATCCTGGATATGAAGATGCTGGCTTTAAGGGCTCATCCTCATCCATAGCAACAGAGATAGATCGCTTTAGGAAAAGCAATGCACGTTATTTAAATTTTGCTGATGTAATTGTAGATTTCTGTGTATCTGATCAAAACAAATTACATCCTACGAGGTAATCATCTAGCTTGATCGATATTAAGCCACCTTCGGGTGGCTTAATGATTTACTTGTCAGGAATTATTTAAAGCGATACGCTAACGCCATGAATATATTATCTTGAAATGGGCGATTCAGCACCGGGCTACTATTGATTCCTGCGCCCATCCACTTGCGTTTGCCATAAATATTGACGTACCAGCTATCAATTACTGGAATTTCTACCATGAGGCCTGCCAAAAGGTTGTTGGTGGCCGGGGCGTTATAGGCTGCATAACCAGTTAGATTCGATTCTCCAGGGTTGATGCCATAGTAGTAGTTAGCATATTGGCTTGACTGTCGCTCAATACCAACTTGTGGATAAACCACTACTTTTTTGTAGGTTTCAATTTCAGCGAAGTAAAGAAACTCGTAAAGTGCGCCTTTTGATTTTCCAAAGTCATGATACGCATTAACAAAAAACCCACCGATGGGCGTCTCTTGAAAAGTACCTAAGCCCAAAGGAATAGGATCATTGCGATTAATAGAATTGCCGTTGATCGATGACTTTACTTTGTAGGTATCTAAATTAATTTTTCCAATGACCTCAAAATAACCATAACCCATTTTGAATGTCTTAATACCTACTTCATCAATGCGAGCAAAAAAACGCTGATAATCAAAAAAAGCATATGGCAAAACTAGTGACTGAGTTCCTTCGGTGCCAAGATGTAAGTTGGAGGTATAAACCGCTGCGCCAATATCACCAACAATTCGATCTGGAAGTCCATCCGGCAAGTCTTCAGCTGCAAATGCTGGCACATAAATTGCAGAAGTAATTAAAAAGACTGCTAAGCGAATAATCAGTTTCATATACGAATCATAATCCCTAAGGCTGTGTATCCTAAAGGTCAAGGTTGTCTAGGGCCAGGGCATCTAAATGGGTAGTATCTGCCCAATTATCAACCCTCCAGGCGAGTCCATCATGGCTAAGCCAGTTGAGCGAAGCATTTGGCACTGCTACAACTTTTTCGGCTTCTAGAGCTTGTTTGCTCGCAATTCTGTACATCATATCTATTGCGCCACCATGACTCACTAGCAAAATAGTTTTCCCTAAGTGGGCAAGGCGAATTTTTTCAAGCGCTGTTTTGATGCGATCTGAGAACTGTTGAATGCTTTCACCGTCTCGTAAATTTTCGTGAATATTTCTGCTAAGGTGAGCGTTCCAAAGCTCTGGTTCACGTATTGGCGCTTCATCGGTAGTAAGCCCTTGTAGCACGCCTAGATGACGCTCTCTTAGTGCGGCATTACTAATTGCGGAAGTTTTAAATAGCTCTTCAATTGCTTGCGCGGTCTTGGCTGCGCGCTGAAGATCGCTGGTATATAAAACATCAAATTGGAGCTTAATATTTTTAAGGGCATAAGCCATTTGTTTTGCTTGAGCAAAGCCTTTAGCGTTCAGGCCAATATCTGTGTGGCCTTGAAGACGACGTGCGGCATTCCAGTCAGTTTCACCATGGCGAACTAAACAAAATCGAGTAATAGTCATACGTTAATAATAAGAACTTAATTACTTTTTCAGAGTCCAGGCCCGTGGGTTATGCTCAAAGCCGATATGCTCATAGTATTCATTTGCTTTTGGCGCAGCTAAAAGCACAATCATGCATTCAGCCCCAAGTCGTGCTTTAGTTTCATCGATTAATTGTTTGCCAATGCCAGAGCGCTGATATTGTTGGTCGACAGCTAAATCTGCAAGATATGCTACGTAAGCAAAGTCGGTGAGCGAACGAGAAATGCCTACCAGCTTTTCGCCATCCCAGGCAGTAATGGTGAGGTTAGCATTTTTAAGCATTGCCTCAAAGGTTTGAATATTGTGAACAGGGCGGCGCTCACCAAGAGTGGATCGGTTGTAGAGGTCTATGGCTTGTAAAGCAGTAATTGAGGCATTGTCGCGGTAATCAATCATGGCTTTCGTCCTCATTTTGAGTTAGCTTATCACCGACAGTCAGGGTTCCAGAATTTAGCACTTGAGCGCGAATTCCGCCGCGCCCTTCAAATGCTTCAATAAAGCTTAATTTATTTTGCAAATGTGCCGGTCTTTCACAGGGTGTGCAAAGTTCGGTGCCAAGAAGCCGCATCTTACCCAGTTGAAATTGTTTGCCCACTAGGTCATTTAGTTCGGTTGCGGTGATTCCATCTATAACTATGTTGCGCCTCGTTTCTGATCCATCAAAAGTGTGCTCATCTCCAGCCCTCAGCCAATTATTTGCAGTTTCTATACCTGATGAGGAGATTAGGCTGATATGGCGTACTTTAGCGGGCTCGACTTTTGAATAGGCACCCACACCTAAGGCATAGCGATCACCTGCAATGCCCGAGCCGGCATTGACTTTGATGTGATCGATAGATTGCATCTTGGCACCAGCGGTACTTGCAATATAAATCGCTTGAATATGGGCTTTTAGTAGCATAAGTAATGTTCATATATTACAGCTCGCCCACTGAAATTGTTAATACAATCTATTTAATTAGATAAAGGGCGATAGTGAATAAAGAAAGTAAGGGAATGCTGATTGGTTTTATTGGCATTCTCATTTTTAGCTTAACGCTACCGGTAAGTAAGATTGCTGTCTTAAGTTTTAATCCGTACTTCATTGCTTTTGGTAGGGCGACATTAGCAGGCTCAGTTGCGCTAGCCTATCTTATTTATAAAAAAGAAGCCACACCTAGCAAAGTTGATTTTGTGAAGTTTGTGGTTATTGCTTTAGGTGTAGTGTTTGGATTTCCAATATTTACTACGGTAGCAATGGCTAATGGCTCCTCATCTCATGGTGCAGTCATTTTGGGAATGATGCCGCTTGCTACAACTGTGATTGGTGTGCTGCGCTTTAAAGAGCGACCTTCCTTGGGGTTCTGGTTGGTATCTCTATTGGGTGCGGCTTTGGTTGTCTTGTACGCCTTCCTGAAAAGTTCTGGAAGCTTTACTTATATTGATGGGCTTTTAGTGCTTGGTGGAATAAGCGCATGTATTGGTTATGTTGAGGGGGGTGAGCTCTCAAGAAAAATGAATCCTCGCGCAGTTATTTCATGGGCATTAGTGATTTCACTACCACTCAATATCGCGATGACATGGCTAACTTATAGTTCAGGATATATAGATGCCGGAGCAGTTGCCTGGACAAGCTTTATTTACCTTAGCTTATTTCCAATGTTTCTCGGCTTTTTCTTTTGGTACGAAGGACTTGCGATTGGCGGCATTGCAAGGGTAAGTCAAGTGCAGCTTATTCAACCTTTTTGTACGCTGGTGGCTGCTAGTATTTTGCTCGGCGATTCTTTGACTGTGATGAATTTGATCTTTGCTGTGCTAGTTGTATCTACCGTCATCCTCGGAAAGAGAATGTTGATAAAGCGAGCGTAAAAGAATGTAGTTCTCTAGACCTCTAATTTAAAAAGCCCCGCTCATTTAATTAGCGGGGCTTTTTAATTATGTAGCAACGGCTGAATATTTACTAAGAGCTCGCAAAATTTTATTTTTTTCTTTCGGTTTAGTGCTTGACTCAAGTAGCTTGGTAAGTTGCGCAGCATTCAAGGGGCCTAAGCGGGCTTTGCCTGTTTTAGTGAGCATAGAGTCATTTTTTCTGGTTCTTTGATTTTGGCCTACAGCCATGGAATTTTCCTAGAGTAATGGAATGATAAATCTCTATGAACCGCTTAAGAGATTCCCCTGTCTAGGGCGCACAATAGTGATCACAGTTCAGAATAACAGTTAAGCACTCCAGAAGCTATGATGTGTCTATGAAGAATTTGCCAAACCTTATTTTTGCTCTAATAATGGGCTTTTTAATGTCTGCAACGATTACGTTTGCTACTACCTTTGCGCGTATTGGTTTTGCAGAAAACTTTTTATGGATTTGGCGCGAGGTTTGGTTAGTTGCTTATCCAGTAGCGATTGCGGGTATTTTAATTTACAAGCCATTTGCTAGCAAAATGACTGTAATGCTCATAAAGAGATTAAAGCTGAATGAATCTTGAATTAATTAAAAAGGATATTTGACGAATATGCCGTTCAAGTCTTTTATGACAGCGACATTTTGTATCGCCGTATTGAGCGGCTGTGCTGCGGTTTATACCGATGCGTCGGACTCTAATCATGTTACTTTTTTAAATAGCAGTGGTGAATCAATGGAGCAATTAACCCAAAAAGCAAGCGCATATTGTGCCCAGTACGGCAAGCTTGCCTCATTTAGAAGTAGTGACACTCAGTTAGTTGTAGTATTTGACTGCAAAGCGCAACGCTAATTTATCCCGCTAAGTCGGATTGATAAATCAGACCGGCATGCTCTCTCAGAGCGTGAAATTGAATCGATTCCCAGCGTTGTTGGGCAACGTCTAGCTCTGACTTATGCGATGCCAAAAAAACAGATGCGCCAACAACGTCTTCTGCCATACGGTGAATATTCTCTTGCGTAAATTTTTTTAAGGCTACAGGATCATCTGAGCTCACCCAGCGAGCTAAGCTATAGCGGGCTGGCAGCAGTCGCACTTCTGCGCCATATTCTGTCTGAAGGCGGTGACTAACCACTTCAAACTGCAGCTGGCCAAACGCGCCGAGCAGCATGGTGCCACCCGCCATTGGCCTAAAGACTTGAATGGCACCCTCTTCGCCCAACTGCATCAGGCCTGTGCGCAATTGTTTTGAGCGCAATGGATCGGCAGACTCCACCATTCGAAAGATTTCTGGAGCAAAGAATGGCAAACCAGTAAATTGCAATTGCTCGCCTTCAGTTAGTGTATCCCCAAGACGTAACAGACCATGATTTGGCAGTCCGATGATGTCGCCTGGAAAAGCTTCGTCCAAGATATCGCGTCGTTGCGACAAGAAAGACAGGGCATTGTTTGTGCGAACCTCTTTACCGTTACGACAAATTTTGAGTTTCATGCCGCGCTGAAAGTGTCCTGAGCAGATGCGCAAAAACGCTACGCGGTCACGATGTGCTGGATCCATATTGGCTTGAATCTTGAATACGACTGCAGAGAATTTATTTTCTGCAGGACTGACTTCGCGCTGCAATGCTTTGCGTGACCCTGGTGATGGCGCAAGCTCAACCAATGTATTCAGAATTTCGCGTACACCAAAGTTATTAATGGCAGAGCCAAAGAAAACGGGTGACTGGCGTCCGGCCAAGAAGGCTTCAAGATCAAATGCCGGCATTGCTTCTTTAATCAACTCTACTTCTGCCAAAGCATTTTCTAAATCAGTGCCCAGGCGCTCTGTGAGGGCTGGGTCGTTGATATCAATTACCGTATGAGAATCTTCGGTAACGCGATCCTCACCCGCTTTAAACATACGCATACGAGCGTTGGCGATATCAATCACACCAGCAAAAGACTTGCCCATCCCAACCGGCCAAGTAAATGGAACGACCTCGATGCCAAGCGCAGTCTCAATCTCATCCATTAATTCCATTGGCGGTTTGACTTCGCGATCCATCTTGTTAATAAAAGTAACAATAGGCGTGTTACGAGCGCGGCACACTTCAAGCAAGCGTAAGGTTTGAGATTCGACACCGTTAGCAGCGTCAATCACCATGAGTGCTGAGTCAACCGCAGTTAATACGCGATAAGTATCTTCCGAGAAGTCTTGGTGACCTGGCGTGTCTAATAAGTTAATAATGCAATCACGGTATTCCATCTGCATGACAGAGCTTGCTACTGAGATGCCCCGTTGCTTTTCAATTTCCATCCAGTCTGATGTTGCATGACGACTTGCTTTACGAGCCTTAACACTTCCTGCAATTTGAATGGCTCCAGCGTAAAGCAGTAATTTTTCTGTAAGCGTAGTTTTGCCGGCATCTGGGTGAGAGATGATGGCAAAGCTACGTCGTCTTAAGACTTCTGCGCCGGGAGTGCTGGGGGTAGTAGTTTCGATGGTAATTCTGGGTTGATTAATCTAGTTTTGTGCGCAATTATAAGCGCCCGATGTTTATCAAAACTGCTCTTCAGGCCTTACATAACGCCATTGGCCTGGAGGTAGTGGGCCCAGGGAGATGCGACCCATTCTGACGCGTTTAAGACCCAAAACTTTTAAGCCGACCATTTCGCACATGCGACGAATTTGACGCTTACGACCCTCGCGCAATACAAAGCGAAGTTGGTCTTCGTTTTGCCAGCTGACTTGAGCAGGCTTTAGCTGTACACCATCCAGGGAAAGGCCATGCCGTAGACGATCTAAATTCTCGAAGGAAAGCGCGCCCTCAACACGTACTAAATATTCTTTTTCAATGGGACTGTTTTCACCAATCAATAATTTCGCAATGCGACCATCTTGGGTCAATACCAACATACCTGTCGAGTCAATATCTAACCTTCCTGCAGGCGCTAGACCTTTGGTATTAAATCGAGGGCTACGACCCTTATCCAGCGGACTGGCAAAATAGTTTTCTGGTGTGATCAAAGAAGCTGCTGGTTGATATTCTTGTTCATCATCATAGTGAGATATGTATCCAACAGGTTTATTGAGTATGACAGTAATGCGAGATGCTTGTTGCGCTTTGGCGTCCGATTGCAGCTCAATTTTTTGATGTCGGAATGCGCGCGTACCTAATTCATTAACAACTTCGCCATCTACCGTTACCAAACCTTGCTCAATATAGGAGTCTGCTTCACGGCGAGAACAAAGACCAAGCTCGGATAGTAATTTTGAAACACGTACTTTTTCTTCCATGCTTGCATTATCGGGCAAAGGCCAGCCAGATAATCTAAGGAGTAATATGGCTGATTGCTATCCCTCTTATATTGCTCCTCAATATCCAATAAGCGAAGACAAAAATGACCGCTACTTTAAAAAAGCCCCCATTCTATAAAATTCTTTACTTTCAGGTACTTACAGCCGTTGTAATGGGTATTTTGTTAGGACATTTTTACCCAAGCCTAGGTACCGATATGAAGCCATTTGGGGATGCCTTTATTAAAGGTATCAAGATGTTAATAGCCCCGATTATTTTCTGTACGGTAGTGCTAGGCATTGCTGGTATGGAAGATATGAAGAAGGTTGGCAAAACGGGCGGTCTTGCACTCTTGTATTTTGAGATTGTCAGCACTATTGCATTAATAGTAGGTTTAGTTGTCGTCAATCTGCTGCAACCTGGCGCAGGCATGAATATTGATCCAGCAAGTTTAGATACCAAGGGAATTGCTGCGTATACGGGGCCCGGAAAAATGGGTACCACCACTGATTTCTTGATGAATATTATTCCGAGTAGTGCGGTAGATGCATTTGCTAAGGGCGAAATTTTGCAGGTCCTCTTCATTGCAATACTTTTTGGATTTGCTTTGCATAAGTTCGGTGGCCGCGGAACAATGGTATTCGATTTGATTGAAAAAACATCGCATGTTCTCTTTGACATGATTGGTGTGATCATGAAATTTGCACCGATCGGCGCGTTTGGCGCAATGTCATTCACTATCGGCAAATATGGCATCTCCTCTTTGTTCTCATTGGGCAAATTGATGGGTTCGTTTTACTTAACTTGCCTACTTTTTGTCTTTGTTGTCTTGGGAATCATTTCGCGGCTCAATGGTTTCAGTATTTTTAAATTTGTACGCTATATCAAGGAAGAGCTCTTAATTGTTTTGGGCACCTCATCTTCAGAGTCTGTCTTGCCGCGCATGATGGAAAAAATGGAGCTACTTGGCGCCAAGAAAACTTGTGTAGGCCTTGTAATTCCAACAGGCTATTCATTCAATTTAGATGGCACCTCCATATATCTCACAATGGCTGCGGTATTTATCGCGCAAGCTACAAATACACCTATGACACTCATGCAGGAGATCACACTCTTGCTGGTCTTGTTGCTTACTTCTAAAGGTGCCGCAGGGGTCACAGGAAGTGGGTTCATTGTTTTAGCAGCTACGCTATCTGCTGTAGGAGAGGTCCCAGTTGCCGGTTTAGCGATTATCTTAGGCATTGACCGCTTTATGTCTGAGGCTCGTGCCTTAACTAATTTAGTTGGTAATGGAGTAGCCACGATTGTGGTTGCTAAGTGGACTGGTGAGTTAGATCACAAGCAATTAACCAGCGTACTTAACCGTGATAACTGGATCGAGTCACAAGAGCCAGAGCTGATCTTGGATCAGCAACACGATAAGATGAATTAAATCAATCTTCAGGGGGCGCTTTGAAAGATAAATCTATTTGGCTATTTTTGTTTGCGGCAGTAATACTTAGCAAGGTAGCGTTTGCTCAAAATCGCCTCCCAGAAATTCCTCTAGACCAGTACACGATAGAGCAACAAAAAGCTGCACAAGAATTTGAACTGGTACGTAAAAAGGCCCCATGGGGACCTTTTGCAATGCTGATGTATAGCCCAGAGCTCATGAATAACGCACGTGCGATGGGTGATTACCTGCGCTATCGCTCCGCTTTCGATGCTGTTCTGAGCGAATTTGCAATCCTTATCACTGCGCGTGAATGGAGCCAGGATTATGAGTGGTCCGTTCATTACCCAATCGCCATCAAGGCGGGCCTTAAACCCGAAATCGCCCAATCTTTAAAAGAAGGTAGAAGGCCTGAGGGTATGAGCGAGGATCAAGCCATTGTCTACGACTTCACTATCGAGCTACAAAGAAATAAGCAAGTCTCTGATATTACGTTTGCAAAAACAGAAAAGCGTTTTGGTAAAAAAGCTGCAGTTGATTTGGCGGGCATTGCTGGTTACTACACCTTCCTGGCGATGGAAATGAATATGGCAAGACGCCCAGCCCCGATTGGTAACGAACGCTTACCGCGTTTCCCAGAATAATCCCTAAGCTTGCAATGTGATCGGCAAGGAGTCCAATACATTCGTTCATTTCTTGATGATAGGGTAAAGACCCTTAGGAAGAAGAGTCGTAGGGGCTTGGACCGTTATCAGGAGGATTCTTGAAGCGCTTATGAACCCAATAGTATTCGGCTGGCCGAAGTTTAATTTCAGCTTCAAAATATTGGTTCAGACGCGCAGTGTCTGATTTGGGATCTTCTCCTGGAAAGTTTTCTAGGGGTGCTTTAATCTCGCAAAGATAGCCCGACTCATCCGCTTTTAATGTGGTGGTCATTAAGCAAACATCGGCACCAGTAATCGTGGCTAAACGTGAGATTGTGGTGATGGTATTTGTTTGAATTCCAAAGAAGGGGACAAACTCAGAATCTTTGAGGCCTAGATCAATATCAGGCGCAATGATGATGAAATCCCCATTTCGAATTTCTCGAATAATGGCTTTTGTATTACCTTGTCGATCAATAGAATTGCCTCCAAAGCGATTACGCCAATCCACAATCTTTTTATTAAAGAATGGGTTTTTCATTCTTTGGAAAAAGCCAGATGTGCGTGGCCAGTTATTTTCTTTTGAGAGTGCGCTCAAAATAATGCTGCCCTCAATGCCGGTGAAATGCATATTAACTAAGATGCGCGGCTTTTTACTCGAGAGGTCTACAGCTGATTTCACCTCAACCATTTTCTTTAGTTGTTTTAAGCTACCGCACCAGATGATGCTTTTCTCTACAAGGCTACG
>Ga0214178_1000143_pt1 | contig 23190 bp, 14 predicted proteins | sample TroBogEpilimnion_28_FD_153016 | JGI IMG/M metagenome (GOLD analysis project Ga0214178, IMG submission 153016) | Freshwater microbial communities from Trout Bog Lake, WI - 17SEP2007 epilimnion | ecosystem: Environmental > Aquatic > Freshwater > Lake > Epilimnion/Euphotic zone | place: Trout Bog... | reverse complement strand
TAAGAAAGCACCTGCTAAGAAAGCACCTGCTAAGAAAGCACCTGCTAAGAAAGCACCTGCTAAGAAAGCACCTGCTAAGAAAGCACCTGCTAAGAAAGCTGAAGGTATCCAAGTACTTAACGTGCAAGAAAGTGCTGACGATGTTCTTGCAAGAATAATGGAGGACATTGGGTACCATTCTGACTCTAATGAATCAGAGAGAGATCTATCCACATCACCGATAAGTGAAGATCATTTAGAAATAAAAATTCAAACTAATCGCCGCCGATCATTACCAATAATTTTGGTGGTTGCAGCGATTGCACTAATTATTGCAGGGTTTTGGGGTAAGCAAATCGTGCGTTCTCTGGGAATTCCAATCAACCCAAAACCTTACACGGCAATTTATTTTCAAGACCCGACCGTGGTTCAGAGAGGGATTGTCTCTGGAGATTTGATTGTCTTCGGAGTGCATAATGGGTCTACTGATTCACGTAACTTGCATTGGAGCGCACAAACCGGAACGACAACAATCGCCCAGGGGCAAATTCAAGTGGCAGCTAATGGAGATTCGCATGCTGCTATCTCATCAGCAGGTGCTATTCCAGGTCAATTATTAAGCATCTATATACAAGATACCCCAGCGCCTATCACAGTTCAAGTTGTGAATTAGCTGATGGGGCGAGCTAAAGCTTCTTTTTCGGTCGTGTGTTGTACGTACAATGGTCACGAGAAATTAATGGGCTTGCTTCGCGCTATAGAAAATTTGGTCATTGTTATTGATTTTGATATTGAATTCATTTTTGTTGTAGACGGTTCGACGGACGGTTCTCTGGAGTTGCTTCAAGAGTTCAAAGTGTCACATCCGAATCCCAAGGTCTCAATAATATCAAACGAAAAGAATTTTGGATTATCTGAATCCCGAAATGTTGGGATTGCCAATGCAGCAGGTACGTATGTAGCCTTTCTCGACGATGACTGCCGTCCTCCTTCAGACTGGCTACAGAATTTAGTGGAATCTTGGGCTAGAGTGCCCGTGGAAATAGTGGGTATTGGAGGTTATGTATTTGCAGCCACGCCTCAGTCGCTGAACCAACGTTTCTGTCAGGTTGTCGAGCCGGTTCGTCCTATTCTTTTGCGAATAAGCGAAAGAGGGATTATATCTCGATTGAAGATTTACTACTCACGCGATAGGCGCGAATACGGTTATGCCGAATATCTAGTGGGGGCGAATATGTCTTTTCGTCGAAACGCGTTGATGGCTGTTGATTGCTTTCTGCCGAGTATGCGATTTGGCGGAGACGATACATATATTTGCAATAGATTGCGAGAACAATTTGGGGATTCATCTTTGATTATTTCTCCATCACTACCGATGAACCATGAGTATGCGCAAAGTTTTATAGATAGTTTGAAGAGAAGTTTCTGCTATGGGCAAGGTACATTTAAGAACTATTGGGCCGGGACTGGAAATTTATCATTCAACCCAGGCCCGATTCTTGTTCTACTTGCGGCTTTTGAATTAGCTTTAAATTTCACCGGACTCCATATGAACTCCCAGTGGACAAGTCATTTAGTGATCAGCTCGGCACTTGTGACAATTTGTTATTCACTATTTATCGGATCTTGGAAATTCAATAAGTGGAGGAATCCTCTCAAAGCGATAACTCTTGGAGTGGCATATTTTCTCTGCGAAATTGCCAATGTTTCGGGTTTTATTAGTTATTTACCAGGCAAAGCCTTTTCTAAGCTTGGGGTTTTTAGATGATCGACAAATTGCGGAATACTAAATTGTCGCGAATCACTATTTTGTTGTTTGCTACGACGGCTCTTTTGCCCTTGGTCGCACAATCAAACCCCGTTATAAGATTAATATTACTCCTTGGAGTTTGCACTCTACCCGGATTCGCAGCGTTAGCCTTATTTAAATTTAAGTTTGAAAACCTATCTAGTCAATTATTTTATGCTGTATTGCTTTCATTAATCATTCTAATGTCCATCTTCACAACACTTTCGGTTTCCTGTCATTATTTTGGCATCTCCCACCCCATAAATGAACATCTTGTCATAGGCGTGTGCGACCTGGTTATGGAATTTTCAGTCGCATTTCTCTTATTTCAATTGGGAAAAAGTCAGCGTTCTCCTTTTCACGAATTCTCGTGGTCTATTTTCTTACCTCGGCTATTTTGTATGTTGTTGCCCTGCGTTTCATTAATCTGTGTAAATCGACTTAATATTCTCTCCGACAGTAAATCAACAACTGTATTCTTGATCTTTCTCCTCTTGTTGCTAGTACTGTCAGGATTTGATTTCGTGAAAACCAGAGATAAGAATCTTCAGTCCTGGATTATTTACGGCGTGTCCCTTTCTTTAATTTTTGGTTCAACGTTTCGGGGAACCGGTGGCTTTTGGGGTTATGATATTAACTCTGAATACTTTTCAGCTTCAAAAGTATTGACGAACGGCTTATGGCTCCCGCCACATGAGTCGAGTGCTTATGACTCCATGCTATCAATTACTGTTTTACCAGTAGTTTTAGCACTATTTTCGAAGCTAAGTCTGACACTTATCTTTAAAGTTTTCTACTCATTTGTTTTAGCACTAATTCCAACAGTTCTTTACTCTGTATGTACAAGAATTGTTTCGAAATTTGTGAGTATGCTCGTCGTTGTTGGCTTGATTATTGGATCCATATCTTTCATCCCACAATTGCCAGCGTTAGCTAGAGAGGTAATCGGCTTAGCGTTTTTTGTTGGCATGATTACCGTAGTATTCGAACGCGATTGGTCACTACGCCGCAAAACTTCACTAGGCCTTCTTATGGCAGGTGGAATGTCAGTTTCTCACTACTCCACGTCATATATTGCGTCTATACTCTTTGGGGTCAATTTTCTGATATATCTTTTCTTATTACTCATTAGGAATAGGCGAGTCAGACAGGAAAGATTGGTTTTCTCTCCAGCTTTTTCGTTGGCCGTGATTCTTTTAACTGTACTTTGGAATGGAGTGATTACTCATTCCTTGCAAGATACCAAGCCCATATTTCAAAATATTGGGGTACACGGTTTACAGATTTTGCCAAATTCAAATCAAAATCTATTCTCTCGGTGGATTTCCGGAGCAATTCCGAGTCTTTCGACTACGCCAAAGCAAATGAAGATCAATGACTACTACGCGAATCACAAGAATCACATTACGCCGTTTTCAGACAGTATGAATTTCGTGCCATCACCCACTCTGGAGCCAAAGCCTAAGCCTATTCTGGGAGCTCTCGTCGCATCGGCATACTCGAAAATTCTTGTTATTAGTAGGTTTTTCTCGCAAGCTCTGGCAGTTATAGGTGTTGGATATCTTATACGCAAGTTCTTCAGGAGAAAGACAAGCCATTTTAAGGATTTACCTGCGCTTCCGAATGTTTCTCCTTTAGATGTTTTCCCACTTGGTATTGGAGCTCTCATACTTGGTCTCATTGCTCGAGTATCGGGAACGCTGGCAGGTTTTTATAATCCAGAACGAACTGCTATTCAAATAGAAGTTGCCGTTCTGATCGCAACAGCAATCGCTTTAGAGCGAATCTTGTATCGGCATGGGGTTGCGAGTCTTGTTATTGCAACACCAACAGCGATTTTCTTCATTGCACTCATTGTAAGTGCGACATCTCTAGATGGGTATGTGGCGGGAAGCGATGTGAGTCGGATCTCGAATTTGAATTTGAATACGCAGCCATTTGCTATTTCTGCCAGCGAAATCGAGGGAGCAAAGTGGCTTGACTCTTCGTTGGGCAGTAACGCCGTCATACAAACAGACTCCAGGGGTTTTTTAGCACTTCTCCAGGTAGGGAGAAAAGCAATTGCATCCATCGACCCCTACTCTCTAGCAAAAGACTCGTATATCTATGCGTCTAACATGAATGTCAACGGCAAACTTGTCCTATCTTCATTCATTTACAAATTTCCGACTCAGTTTATTAATAGTCACTTTCAAACAATTTATTCTTCAAGCCAAGTTATGATTTATCACTAATGGCAAGTAAGAGAATTTCAGTCGTCCTTATCGTTAAGAACGAACCAATTATCAAGGAGACGCTCGCTCTCTTGTATCCGCAAGTCTTAGAAGTCAAAGCGGAATGTGTCGTCGTCGATGCTAGTACGCCTCAATTGGTTGCTCTCTCGAGTGAATTTCCATGGGTCCGATGGATACATTTTTTATCGAAAGAGCCAAGTCGTAGAATTACAATCGCCGAACAGCGAAATGTTGGTGTTGCGGAAAGTAAAGGAGAGATAATTGTATTCTGCGATGCTGGAGGCACTCCAGCAAGTGATTGGCTTAAGAATCTTGTTAAGCCTCTCGTTTCGGCTGAATATCAACTCGTTGGTGGACCCATTAGGGCAACTAACAAATCATCAAACTCTAATTGGGTGAATCTGCAGCAGGATGGTGAAGAAATCAGATATCCGAGTACGGCAAACTTAGCTCTCACTCGATCCGCATTCGACTTGGTCAGCGGTTTTAATGAGTCTCTAGACTACGGTTCAGATGCGGATTTGGTCTGGCGCTTAAATGCTCAGGGAATAAAAGAACTGTGCGTCGCTGGCGCTGTAATGGGATTGGATGGTGGAACTACCCACCGGGAGCGTAAGCGGGCGTGGCGATATGGTAAGGCCCTCTCGGAATTGTTGTGGATTCATCCAGAAAAGCGTGTTTTGAGATTAAAACAAAACCCCGAACTCCTGGTCTACTTAATTCTCATTGCGATGCCATTCTTTTTCTTTTTGCCAAAACCGTTCTACTTCATCGACATATTAATCTGGCTGCTCCTCAATATTGGTTTATTGATCAGGAATCGAAGTAGAAAGAACTCTTTTGCTGTAATTCTTAATCATTATATTTATGAGCTTGGGTTTGCCTATAGGACCATCTCAAGATGCTTGCCCACATGGAAACTTCCTAAAGTATTGTTGTATCCTTCGGGTGAAGTTAGGTATTATTCTGAATTTCAAAGGGCACTTTATAAGCAACGAGATCAATTCGATACGCCACGCACATTTCCAGAACTGACGCCCAGCGCCACTCTTAACTTGATACTTTTACCGTTCTCCTCATTTTTCCTGCGGCTTCGCGGACTGAGAATTGTGCATATTCATTGGTTATACAAATTTCAATTTCCCTGGATTCCAGGCTCACGAGTTAATAAAATTCTGGCTCAAATATGGTTCAAATTTTGGATTACAAGTTTGAAAATTTCTGGAATAAAAATCATCTGGACTGCGCATAATCTGATGCCTCACAAGAGTATTTTCAAGGATGATCTAGTAATGCGAAAATACTTAGTAGCGAATTGTGAAGTGGTCATCGCATTGTCTGAGGAATCTAAAACTGAATTAGTTTCAAATTTTGGAGCAGGGAGAGTTCTCGTAATTCCCGAAGGCGCAATAGTTCATCCAACCACCTACTCACGCGAAGAGTTTCGTAAGCTTCTAGGGGTGGAAAGTGAACAAATATTAATTGTGGCTTTGGGTCAACTAGCACAATATAAGGGGATAGAGGACTTACTGCTGGCCTCCATTGATTTGAAACGACCGATTGCCTTAAGAATTGCGGGATGGTGTTCCTCAGAGTATTTGTTGGAGTTAGAAGAGTTACAGCAGATTGCTCTCGAGATGGGGGCAGATATTCAGATCGATTTTGGAAAGTTGTCTGATAACATCTACGGCGCATACTTGAATGCAGCAGATTTTTACGTTGCGCCCTTCACCCATATAACTAATTCTGGATCTATTAATGCCGCGGTAACATCAAGATTGCCTGTGATAATCCCGGATCTGAAATCTTTAAGTTGGGTTCCTGAGTTATCTGCGATTAGATTCAATTCAGAGACCGAACGGATACCTACATTAACCGAAGCGATCAATTCGACCATTTGCATAAGCAAAGATGATTTAAGTAGCCTGAGAGAAGCCGCAGGCGCCTTCGTATCCCAACGCGACTGGTCAATCGTCGCGAAGTTACATATTGATCTATATGAATCGTTGATTGATCCAAATGATCACACGCCGAAACCAAAAGCTGATGAATAGCGACAATTCGGAAGTTGGAAATACATTCGATGTTACCTTCGTGGTTATTGCCTTCAATGAGTCTCGAGGAATAGTAGGTTGTTTGGAGTCGATCCTCGCTCAGAGGTCGGAGTTGAATTTCCGTGTAGTGGTAGTCGATGATGGGTCGACGGACGGGACTAGCGATTTAGTTTCAGAAATCTTTGGAAAGCGGGTCTCCATAATTAAGCAGGCTAATTTGGGGCGAGGAGCGGCCAGAATCACTGGAATTTCTTGCAGTTCAACGCCATATGTGGCAATGGTCGATTCAGATATTCAGCTACCCGACAGCTGGCTTCAAACCTGTTGGGAGAATTTGAATGACAGTATGGCAATTGGCGGGATTGCAGTGCCTGACGGCGACTGCTCAGCAATCGCGAGGATATTTAAGTTAGATCCTAAAATTCGCTTAGGTTCAATACCCACCACGGGAAGCAATTCTTTCTTCAATCGTAGGGCTCTGTTAAATGTGGGTAATTCTTGGGTAACTCGATTGGGGGAGGACTTCAGACTTCATAAGCTCTTCGAGGCCCACAATTATCCAATGCGAAGTGTGAGCACTTTGGTGGTCCAGCACATAGAGAATAAGAGTTACCTGCAGTCCATTAAGTGGCTTTTCAGTAGCGGAAAAGATGCTACTTCTCTTTGGTTTGAATTTAAGAAGACCAGGCTGCCAGACGTTTTGAGTGCACTTTTTCTTGCCCTTGTAGTGGCCCTACCTGTTGAAATTCATTTTCATAAGTATCTGTGGATCTCGCTATTACCGTCCTTCATACTGCTCGTTGGCGCCGGACATCTCTATTCCAAGTTTCACCTGACTTCTAAGGTTTTTTGGGCGCTGGCAGCCTGGCTGCCCAATTCACTATTAATGCTCTCGTATTTATCAGGTCGTTTAGTAGGGTTTTTAACCTTTCTGGCCTCCAGATTCACGCCAGATAAATGAAGTTTTTTGCATTGAAAGGTGTTTAGAAGTTGAGGGGCAGACCCACCTATTCTTGGTCTATTTCTGCTCTTTTAGGCTGGCTTCCCTAGAGTTCGAGGCTGTATGGGCCATCGCAACATGGAAATTTGGAGCAATAAATGAGTCGTGCCAACAACAAGACGTCGTCCTTTTTCGGATTTAATAAGCGATTTACTAGTTATTTCGCCTTGTTGCTCATAGCTCCATTGATTCAAGTCGTCGCCCCGTCAGCGGCTAATGCAGTACCGGCTAACTCGGTGACGATCAGCACCGTTGGCGCATCTACTTGGACCGTACCCTCAAATGTAAGCACAGTCACTATTGCCTTTTACGGCGCTCAAGGTGGTAACGGCGGCAATGATGGGTATGCCGGTGGAACACCATCGTCAACAGTGGCGAAAATAACTGGAACGATCAATGTCACACCGGGAGCAACGCTTAAAGTTGGAATCGGCGGAGGTGGCTCTGGTGGCTCTGGTTGCGTAACGAACTCTGGTGGCGGCGCCGGAGGTAACGGAAATTATTCAAGTTTAAGTTTAGGGAACTATTCAGGAAGCAACGGCGGTAATGCAGGACCTTCTGGATGTTCCGGCGGTGGCGGCGGTGGCGGTGCGGGTAGCGTTCTCAATGGTGCATTCGGCACGATCGTGGTTGGCGGCGGCGGAGCGGGTGGCGGCGGCGATAATTGTCAGCGAGCAAGAAATGCTGGAGATAACATCACCAGCGGTGGCGCAGGAGGAACGTCTGGCGCTGCTGCTTGGAATGCAACTGGTGATGGCGGTGGAGGTGGAGGAAACGGTGGAGGTTTAGTTGGTGGTGCCGGCGGTGGATATTCCCCGTACAACTGCGGTGAAACTCTTGGTTACGGTGGAGCAGCTGGCACAAGCACATCTAATTTTTCTGGCCTCACTGGCGCATCACTGGCGCTCGGAAGTTATTCCCCAAGTGCTTCAGCAAATGCGTATTTGACTATTTCTTGGGTACTCGCACCTTTAGCCCCTACATCTGTTACTGCTACTCCAGGTAATACGAATGCATCAGTCTCGTGGGCAAACGCCGGTAACAATGGATACACAATTACCGGTTATACAGTCACCGCCTTTCCTGGTGGACAAACATGTTCAACTAATAATCAATCATGGACAAGTTGTACCGTCTCTGGATTGACTAACGGCACCTCCTATACATTCACCGTGGTTGCAACCAACTCACAGGGAAGTAGCGTGCCTTCAGGCGCTTCGCCTGCTGCTATACCAACCACAGCGTGTTCAGTCTCAAGCAGCACAGTTAGTGGATATACCACCCTGACAATTTCAGGCGGATATTGCTACTGGACCAACACAACTGGACTCACAACGCTTGATGTAAAGGCTATCGGAACAGGCGCCAATTACAGCGGGAGCGCTCTGTCTGTAGCAAATGCAAAAACGATAACTACCGGTGGCACTGTAAATATCTCGTCAACCGCAAGCATCGGATATGGAATTCCTTATACCCTTTCTTACGATGGCAATGGGTCCACCTCTGGCACCGTCCCTGTGTCATATACAACTACTGCAGGATTTGAAAACCATGCGGCAAGCGGCAACTCCGGCACCCTTACGAAGGCTAACTATGCTTTTGCTGGATGGAATACTTTGGCAAACGGCACTGGAACGGCTTACGCAGTAGCTGCGACCGTCAACGTGAACGCAAATATCACTCTGTACGCAAAGTGGTCGCAATACGCTTTGACATACAATTCGAACTTATCAAATAGTGGGCTGCCCCCAGTGACACTGACCAGCGGTGGCAACATCACCCTGGGTACCGGATCGCTCACTCGTTCTGGCTATTACTTTGCTGGCTGGTATACCAATGCAGCCGGTACAGGAGGCACGCTTTACCAAGCGGGTGGCTCTTACAACTTGTCAGCCAACACCACTCTTTACGCATACTGGTCTAAATATGCTCTGACTTTTAACAAGGGTACTTCGACGAGTGGCACAGTCCCCGCAACTATCTACGGAGTTGGAGGCATCACTTTGCCCACCAACCCTGGATCTTTGGCATTAAGCAATTACTACTTTGCCGGGTGGTATACAAATGCAGCTGGCACAGGCGGCACGCTCTACGCCCCAGGAGCGTCATACACAATTACGGCGGCAACGACTCTGTATGCATCGTTCGCTCAGTACACGCTGAGTTACGCGGCGGGCACGGCTATAGGAGGTACTGTTCCAACTTCTTCAAGCGGTGTAGGAATCGTTTCCACTGCCAGCACCACAACATTGGCTATCACTGGCTCAACTTTCTCGGGATGGAACACCAAGAGCGATGGCACTGGTAGTTTTTATGCCCCTGGCTCCAATATCAACCTGGTCGCCAATATCACTTTATATCCAATTTTCTCGCAATACACGATTACCTATGCCCTTGGAGCTGCCACATCAGGAACTGTTCCTTCATCGCAACTAGGTGTCGGAACAGTAACTCTTGCCACAAATTCTGGGGCGCTTGCTAGAAATAATTATTACTTCTCCTCATGGAGTAAATCACCTGATGGTTCGGGCACTCCGTATGGAGCGGGAACTTCCTTCACCCTTACAGGCAACACCACCCTCTATCCATCCTGGGGTCAATATACGATTACGTATCATTTTGGTTCTGCTACCGGCGGTTCAGCGCTTTCAACACTTGGAGTCGGTTCTGTAACTTTGGCTTCAAACGCAAACGGATATACCTTGGGCGGTCAATCCATTTCTGGATGGAACACTAAGAGTGATGGCACGGGTACTCCTTACGCGCTCGGTGCATCATTTAATTTGGTAGCTGCTGCCGATCTTTATGCCCAATGGCAAACAAAGTCTGCATCCGTGCTCTCAATCGCAAACACAATTCTTGATTTCACTTTGGGTACCATAAGCGGCTATACCCCTCAAATAGTGCCAATAACGGTAACTGAGACAACTGGCGCTCACAGCACGAGCTCCTTTGTTGTAACCGTCACCGGTAACAACAGTTGCTTGCTATCTGGCTCTGCCAATACAACCTTTGACAGTTCGACTGCCGGAGAAACGGCTGCAACCGGGTTTAGCATCACTTCATCTGCTATCGCGGATTGTTATGTGACGATTACTCGTCCGGCCGATTCCATTTATGGCGTATCAAGCTCTACGACGAAGGACTTTCAGTTCTACCCAATCAATCAAGTCACGCCGCTTGTGGTTGACAATATAACCACCCCGACTGCTTCGGTAGGCACGCCAATCACTCTCGACTTCCTAAAGCCAAATGTTGGAGATGGTTCAGGTGCCGTCAGTTATGCAGCGTATGGCAATAACTGTTATGTGACAGTGTCTAGTGGTAGTTACAGTCTTAACGCTACGACACCTACAACGTGTGGAGTGATCGTCACCCGCGCTGCGTATCAGCAATGGGCAATAGCAACCTCTCAAACCGTAGCCTCCTTTAGTTTCACAGCAGTCGGTCAGGCTGGATTCAATGTTGTAGGCACTTCGACTTCAGTTCCGTTCGGGACATCTATCACTCTTTCGACCACTGGTGGAAACGGTAATGGAGCAGTAAGTTACAAGGCCTATAACAACTCCTCAGCGGCGGGTTGCTCGATTAGTGGAGTTACTTTGACATCCACAAGTATCGGCACCTGTTCTGTTGCGGCCTATAAGTCTGCTAGTGGCTATTACACGGGCCAAAATTCCAACGTAGCCTCGTTCACCTTTACAGCAATCGCTCAAGCTCCTTTGATAATTACACCGAGTGGTTCCTCGCTCAACGACGTTTCGCCAGCAACCATTACTCTAAATACAACAGGTGGTAGTGGGTCTGGACAGGTGACTTACTCAGCAACCCCTTCAAGTAATTGTACGATCATCACCAACTCTGATGGTTCTGCCACTTTGAGTGCCGCGGTCACTGGCTCGTGCGTGGTTACTGCATGGAAATCTGCCAGCGGTGTCTATTTAGGCGTGCTTTCCAATACAGTCACGTATCTTTTTGGTTCAAATTCAGGCTCACTCTCGCTCGTCTATAGCTCAACAAAGGCAGTGGCAGACCCAGCAGGCGTAATTGGAATTAGCCTCAGTGTTTCAGGAGCATTCACCCCTGGTGGTGCAATTACTTTTAGCCGCTACAACAACGGAAACTGCCATTTCACAAACGTAAACACGATTAGTGGTACTGCAACACTTTTCTCCCTTGCGGGTGGTAGCTGCGATGTCCAGGCCACTCAGGCAGCATCTGGTCCTAATCTTTCTCAAAGCACTGGATTGGTGACATTTACCTTCACCGCTCCGTCACAATCAAGTCTCAAGATTTCATACTCCTCACCTAACACCTCCGCTTCCGTGGCATCTAGCTCAACCATGAACATAGTTACTACTGGTGGTTCGGGTGCTGGGCTTTACACCTACTCAGTGCAATCACTCTCAGGAGCAACTTGCAGTACGGTCACGCCTGTTGATGTCACTGTTACATCGAGCCCAAGTTATGCCTCTTTAACATCCTCAACCCCTGGCACTTGCGCGGTGACAGTGGTCAAGAGCGGAGATGTCAACTATTCGTATGCGACTGCGACCGCCAGCTTCCTTTTCACTGGTCAAACTCAACCTACGTTAGGGCTTACCGCCACCCCTACAACAGGCCAAGCGCTATCTAATGTCCTGATAACGCTGACAGGTGGATCAGGAACTGGCGCAATCACCTTTGCCGTAAGTGGCGCCGGTTGTTCACTTGTAGGTTCAAATGGTGGTAGCAATACCACGATTAATGTGACTGCAAGCATTGCATCTTCTTGTTATGTCTCTGCTTCAAAGGCAGGAGATTCAACGTATACATCTGCAACTACTTACCCTGGCCTTGTGGTCAATTTCACGAAGGCAACTCAATCTGCGCTTACTTTGGTAGTTGATGGAAATGCACCTGCAACAACTGTTACTAAGACCGCAGACTTGTCTTACCTGCTGACCACTACAGGTGGTGCTGGAACTGGTGCAATTACTTTTACCACTTACGGCAATGGAAATTGCGCTATTACGCCTATCTCTGCAAGTCAAGCCAGCTTGACTTCAAGCTTTGCTACGGCAACCTGTTCCGTAATTGCTTACCAATCTGGAGATTCAACATATTCGGCGGCGTCATCTAGCGCTGTATCCCTATCGTTCACTGCAGCAGCGCAATTTGCTCTATCAATAACGGGGGATGCATCAACAGCTGCAGTTAACGCCAATATTAATTTGAACGTCACTGGCGGTAGCGGTACTGGTGCCTACTCTTACAAAGTCAACAATTCCTCCGATGGTGGCGCGTGTGTGGTAACTCCTTCTGGTGCCACTGCCACTGTCACAAGTAGCACGGTCGGTAGTTGTTCAGTAACGGTTGTCCACTCCGGTTCTGGGATCTACCAGTATCAGGTAGCTACTTCTACCTTATTTACTTTCGGTACTGCGCAATCATTATTCTTATCTGTTACGAATGTTGGTACACCACCGCTTCCACCTTCAGCAATAGCTGGAACTCCACTACTACTGTCACTCAGTGGTGTTAGCGGATCTGGAATACTTACTCACTACTCCGGCGCTTGCACCATCGTTGTTGATCCGATTACTGGTGCAATTACAGCGAATGCCACATCTCCTACGACTTGTAACATAACGTTTACAAAAGCAGGGGATGGAACCTACTTTGCAGCTACTTCAAATACGATAACCGTAGCCTTTGCAGCTGCAGTGCAGTCGACTTTAACAATAAATGCAACTTCAGTGTCATCCATAGCGGGTGGAACAATCGCCGTTACGACATCTGGAGGATCAGGGTCAGGCGCCGTGAAGTTCACTCTGAATCAAACAGGCACTGCGTGCACGATTACATCCCAGGATTCAGGTGCTGGAACAGCGAGTATTACACGAGCATCATCCGGTAACTGTTCTATCCAAGCAGTCAAATCTGGCAGTGGCGTATATGGTTATGCCGTATCGCAAACGTTGAATCTGGTCTGGGGTCTAATTACTCAAACCATCCCACTCACAATCAGCAACGATCCAACAACATCAGCAGCCGGCACCGCAATCACTCTCACAACCAAGGGTGGTCAAGGTGCAGGAGCAGTTACCTTTACCGAGATCGACTACAATCCAAGTTGCGTTATCGTAGGAAATCAGTTGTCAAGATCAACCTTCGGTAACTGCTTAGTGAGAGCGACCAAGGCATCTGATGGAACATATTCTGCGATTAACTCTCAGAATATTAACTTCACCTTCTATGGTTCGACTGCTCAGACTCCGATATCAGTAACTGCGGCCAATACTTCTGCAGCACTTGGGCAAGGCATCACTCTTTCGACGGTAGGTGGAAGTTCTACTGGAGCAGTCAGCTATGTGATCACTGGAGGAACGGGAGTGGGGACAATTACGGGCAACACTCTGACGGCGTCCTCGGCGGGAACTCTGACTGTGGTTGCCACCAAACAAGGTGACTCTCAATACGCGTCAGTGGTTTCCAGTGTTTACACGTTCACGTTTACGGGGTGATAGTGAGGGTCAGATCTATCGTTTTCTTAGCCTTGGTGCTTCTGAGTTTAACGCCAGTTAACTCAGAAGCTAAGGTGAAGAGTGGGTCTGCAAAGACTGTTTCGGTTCTTGTTCCCGCTTTTTCGGTTCCCGTTTCGGGGTCCACTTCTATTGTCCTCAACGCTCCACCATTAGCAGTGCCTGTAGGAACTGCAATTGATATGTTTAAGTACTCTAAGTACACAACGCCATCCGATGGAAGCGTATCTAATTTGCGTTATGCAGTGACAGGTAAGTATTGTTTTTTATCAAATAACTTATTGAGTGCTCAGCAGCCAACCGTCTGCACAGTTTATGGCAGCGTTTCAGGGGGACTTTTTACCCCTGGAGCAATATCCTCATCTGCACGTTTCTCTTTTGGGCTTCAACAAAGTCCGCTCATCGCGTCTTATTCAATGACTGACACTAACCTCCCCAAGGGATCCAGCGTTCTTCTGGCTACTGTGGGTGGTTCAGGGTCTGGCTTGGTTCATTATTCAGTTTTACCAGGATCTTCCTGTTCAGACAACGGAGTGGGCCCTAGTTCAACAAACACCCCTATATGTTCAATTTTCTCAGAACGAGTAGGTGCGGTTTGTAGTGTTGTAGGAAATGTTTTGACTGCAACTTCGCCCACGACTTGCACGGTTAACTCGTGGAAGGATGGCGATTCATCATACTTACCCGTTACCGCAATTCCACTGAATGTGGTTTTCGGTCCAGGAATAGGTGAACAACCCGTATTACTACCGCCGGTGCTCTACGTACCACCGACTCCAGTACCAGCGCCAGGGCCGACCCCGATTCCTCTTGTCATTAGCAACGATCCAACAACATCGTCAGTTGGGACTCCCATTACTCTGACGGCCAAAGGCGGTCGAGGTTCAGGTGTCGTCACCTTCACCGAAATTGATTACAATCCAAATTGTATTGTTGTTGGGGATCAGTTGAGCCGTTCCACCTTCGGCAACTGTCTGGTCCGAGCTACCAAGGCATCTGATGGAACTAATTCTGCGATTAACTCCCAGAGTATTAATTTCACTTTCTATGGTTCAACATTACAAACTCCTTTGTCGGTCACGGAAAGTAATACTTCAGCCAACGTTGGCCAAAGCATTGCGCTCTCTACCGTAGGTGGCAGCAGTACTGGTGCCCTCAGCTACGTCATCACAGGAGGGACGGGAGTGGGAACTATCACTGGAAGTACTTTGACAGCCTCGTCATCTGGAACTCTGACTGTGGTTGCCACAAGACAAGGTGACTCGCATTATGCCTCAGTGGTGTCAAGTGCTGCCACATTCACGTTTCTTAGGTAGAGGGAAGTAATTGAATGTGGAATAAGCAATCGCCGTCCTCCAACCCCACTCCCTTTCGTTATTTGTTTTCAACAGCGTCTTGGGTTCTCGGAAAACATCACCTCATAATTTTATTAATCGCTTCAATCGTTCAGGTGCTGATTGCTTCACTAGATATCGTATTCTTAGCACTAATTAGTCCTTTTGTGGCTTCGTTTTCAGAAAAGGTTTCATCCTCCAATCGCTTTAATATCTTAGGTTTTTTTTCGATCTCGGCTAAGAGTACTTTTATTTTGATTGTAGCAACTGTATTAATAAAGAATGTCTTCGGGCTTTCACTTCAGAAAGTGACTCTTAGAGCTTTTGCAGATCGCGAAGCCGAAGTAGGTACCGCTTTGGTTCAGGCATCTCTCTTTGAGCGCGTTGATTCGAGTAAGTCAGGACACTCTTCTGAACTTTTGCAAACATTCACTTCAGTCATCTCAAACTTATTCACCATTCTTTATAAGCCATTAATCGGGTTCATTGGTGATTTATCCACGTTGTTCGCAATAGTCTGCGGTTTGTTATTTCTCAACTTGCAAGTAGCTATCATGGCAATTACCTATTTTTCCTTGTGTGGCTTTCTAATGATCAGATATGTAGGAAGACGGCAGCAGCAAATTGGAAAAGATGCATTAATAGCTGGACAAGCGTCACTTCGAAATTTTACTGAAGTGAGACTTATGAGTCGAGAGTTGCGCTTAAGCCATAAGGATCAAAAGGCCCTAGAGATTATGAATCGGAATCGCTTAAGAATTACACGATTACAGGCATCTAGTACTTTTATTACTGTAATTCCAAGATACCTGCTTGAGCTCATCCTTATAAGCGGAATTGGCCTACTGGTTCCATTTCTACGACATTTTCAACACGACCGTCCGATATTGCCGACGATAGCTCTCCTTGTTGCTGCTGGTTACCGTATATTGCCATCACTTAATTCCGTAACTCTTGGAATTGGGAACTTCAGAAGTTCTATCGCATCGCTCCAGCGAATAGATTCACTAGGGAAACGATATAACATCAGGAATTCAGATTTTGAATTTGATCAAACTACAGGAGCTCGAGAGCAAAGACCTTTTAAGGGTGATTTATTTCTAGAGAATGTCCACTACAGGTACCCTAATTCCGATCGGGACGTTCTTGCTGACTTCAACCTCGTCGTTAAATCTGGAGAGACGGTGCTGATTAAAGGACCAAGCGGTTCAGGTAAAACCACCTTGATAGGACTCGCCACCGGTTCTTTGGCTCCCCGGATTGGGCAGGTGGTCGCCCGAAGCAGCGATCAAGATCTGGTCTTAGATGAGAAAGTGACTGGCATTAGCTTCTTGAGCCAGGATGTTCCGCTTCTTGATGAATCCTTTGTTTATAACATTTGTCTCGCTGAACCATCGGAGAATGATTTGACTCGCGTGCATCAAGTCGCCCAAGACGCTGGGCTTCTGCCACGCATCTTGAAAAGCCCGATGGGGTTTGACACCAAAATTGGCGAAAATGGTTCATTGCTTTCAGCAGGAGAGAGACAGCGACTTGGGATCGCACGGAGTTTATTTTCCAGCCCGACCCTGCTTATTCTTGACGAACCAACTGCAAATCTTGATGCTGAGTCTGAAAGGCAAATTTGGGAGACATTAACCGACCTCAAAGGCCAATTTACGATCTTGCTCGTAAGTCACAGGGTGGTACCCGACGAAGTTTATGACAAGGTTATTATGATGCCTCAAGGTAGTGGACAAAAATGACTAGAGAAAAGTTAATTTGCACCAGTATTGATGATGCCTATCTCTGGCCGTGGATGGTAATGGTCTACTCGGCAGTGGTAAATTGTGAGGAGAAAAATTTCCACATCATCTTAGCCAATATAAATGGAATGCTCTCTGAGAAATCGATACTTCTTGCTAAGGAATTTACAGCTACGCTTAAACTGGGAATTGAGATTGTGGAGATCGACACAACTCTGAATCCGAAATTTCAACATCAATTTAACCTAACAGTGTATGCCCGACTTTTTCTCATGGACGTATTAGAGAATGATTTTCTTTGGCTGGACGCCGACCTTTTGTTGCTACCAGGATGGGATCAAATCTTCTCAGAACTTGGGGATAACCCAGGAAATGACGTGATCCTGTGTGGAGTCAATGATAGCCAGTTATCTCTTCAAAAATTTGCCAGAGAAGGCAATCGAGCTTTTATCAAAAGTAAGGGTCGATATGTCAATTCAGGTGTAATAAAAATATTTGCCAAGAAGTGGCAGGAATTTGAAAAAGAAGAGGACTGGCAGGAGATGGCCCTAAATCTCGAAAAATATCAAATTAATTTGCCAGATCAAGACGTTTTAAATTACCTGTGCGCCGATCATGTTTCGATATTACCCGCCGGGTTCAATTTCATTGTGGGGGATGAGGTTTCCTTTCAAGAAAGGATATACATTAAACATTACGCAGGGTCTCCAAAACCATGGAAACTTGACCAGTCGGGGAAAGAATCTCTTCTTGGAATACAAGGAGTTAAATATTTTTCACCTAAGGATTGGATCACGCAGTCATCCGACGCTTTCACGCACTATCCTATGTATTGGCAGGTTGAGGACGAACTTATTGACTTCTTGCGAAAATCGAACCTGCAAGTAGCGGAGAAGTGTGTAAAACTGAAGTTTAATACAGTAATGCCTCTTGATTTAATGCTGCGTCTGAAAATTTCTATTATGCACTTAATTGCCAAGCGATATCGATGAATAAAGAAATGATCACTCAGATTTTATCTGTTCCCAAGACTGTATTTTCGGAGAAAACTGAACTATATAGTTCCAAAGTAGATAGTTTGGAATTGCTGAGATGACCCCTTCCTTTACTGTTGTAATCTGCTCATTGAACGGAGCCACAGGCTTGTCGGCAACTCTCAAAGCGTTGTGAAGCCAGATATCTCTAGAAACGAATGTATTGGTAGTTAATGATAGATCAACTGATTCGACAGGCGATGTTGCAAAATCACTTGGAGCACGAATTGTTCGACTTGAGAAGAATATGGGTTTTGGTCATGTTCGACAAACTGCTCTGGAAAATTGCAATTCTGATATTCCCGCGCTTGTCGATAACGAGTGTGTAATAGCAAACGATTGGTTCCAAACATTACTTCTAGATTGGTCTAGCCTGGGTCCAAACGTCGTATCGTTAACAGGAGGCCCAATTTATTACTAAATGGAGGCCTTGCATCAGCATTTTTAAAACGTAATAACCCTTTTACTCCGGTCAGGACTTTTAACGATGCTTTAAAGATTCTCTTTCAACGCATCACGCGCTATCTTAGGCTTAAAATTGATATGGGTTCTGGCTTCATTGAATCCACAGGAGATGAAAATTTATTCTTTAGAACGGTTGACCTGGTGAAACCTGGAGGCTGCCAAGTTAATATGAATTTGGGGAATGAAGACGAGGATGTATGTAAGCGCCTACGAGAGAGGTTTGGAAGAGAGTGTATTTGGTTTGATTCTGAATTGAGAGTTGACCATGCATCAGTGAATACATGGCGCTCCTTAATTGCGAGAAGTTTTAAATATGGAAGAACCTAGCTATTGACTGGAGATTAAGCAGGGGAGTTCCAACGTATCTTCCAATTCTGATGATTTTTTTGATGGTTAGTGCCATTGCGCATGTTTTCTTGTCCTGGAAAACTTCTATGTTAGTAATGCTAGGTGCCTTTGCGTTCTTAAATATTCCGCATATAAAGAGATCTGGCTTCTCGGTCACCTCTATTGTTCTGGATCCTGTATTTAGTATTGCAATTGAGGTTTTCACAATATGGGTTTTTTCTGGACATTAGATCCACACTCTTGCCGTAGAGATGTAGGTTATGTGGAGCTAAGCAAACCAAATTAATTATATGACTAATCTAAAGAGAAGGAACAACATCGCCTATTTGCTATTTTAAACCTTCTCTTTTCCTGCTATGGCTTGCTCGTAAATGATCCTTTGAGGGGCTAACCCGACGCGCATAATCTTGGATGAAATAAGTTGTGGAAAGAATGATAAATTTTAAAAGTTAATAACTGTCGAGCATGCCAAATTAATAGGGAATTTTAATCATGAGTCTCCAAATTTCTTCCGAGTACCCCCTTATTCATCAAATTGCTTTTTCGTCTCAACCACATCTGTATTCCCCCAGCAGCTATAGCTTGGCCTTAAAGGCTCAATTTGGGGAGCAAAATTACCGACTATGGAACTTAGATATGGCTCATTCTTTCATCTCTGATCATTATTCTCACGATGTCGTCGAGGCCTTTGATACGCTCCAAGCGTTTGCACATAAAGCAAATATTTTAAGATACTGTCTTCTCAACACAATGGGTGGAATCTACGCGGATGTGAGTATTAGTCAGGTGAAGTCCTTTTCTTTGCAGGGCCGCGACATGGTCATATTTAGAGATCTCAACAGCGACCGTACGAGTTGGAAGGTGGCCAATAGCTTCTTCTTCTCGAAACCCAATAACCCTATATTACAAGAATCTATCGAGCAGATCGTTTCAAATGTCCGCAATCGCTATTACGGACATGATGCTCACTTCATTGGCGGTCCAAGTGTTTTTGGTCGAGCAGTTGCCAAATATGGACTAGAAGTTGATTTGTTGATAGGACAATATTGGTGGTTCAAATACCGTAAGAATAAATTCGTCTTACCGGGAGAACAGGTGGTAGCCCGTCATAAGCGCGGCGGTGCATTCCTTGGAGGCCAATCCGGTATTCAGGGTGGCAATAATTATCCTGCACTTTGGTCGGCCCGCAAGGTCTATGGAGAAGATCTGCAAAAGTGAAATCTTCTCCTTCCCATTAACTGCCATAGTAAAAGCACTATTTAAATACGCCGCGATCTTCCTTATAATCCAACGGCGCTGAATATTGTGCGTATTTGATATGACGATTGCACTCTGTTGAGAAATAATCGTTGTGAATCAATTTTTCTCACCGGAAAAACACTAATTCGTTAGCGCACCACCATGATGAACTATTTATTATTCCGCTAATATTACAAGTGGCTAGAGGCAAAGTTTATTTCTTAACGAATTTTTCTAGAGCAAGAAAAAGTTACTCATTTTTTCAAGAGTAGATTTCCCCATATTCAGCAAGTATTAGATTCGAAATTTGAATTTGATGATGGCTTAAATTCATTTGAGCATAGATGAAGGTCGCTTTCGAAACATAGTCGCATTAGTGGCTTCGCAAGAATTTGATCAGATCGTTGCACCCAAAATCGAAAATTCTCAAAAGGATGACGATGCGGTGTTGCACAATAGCCCAGGAGATATCTTTGCTGTTGCAAGTTCCTTCTGAATCAGGGATTGCTCGCAATGTAAGGACAATGGATCTAAAGAGCAACGTACTATTGATAGAGAAAGAAGGATTCTCGGTCGTCGCAGCGACCAGAGTCACACAGCGATTTTCGACTCCTGGTAGCAAGGCATCTTGATGCACTTTGGAGAAGCGGTGGACTTTATCAATAAATAGGACGGTCTCTCGTCCTTCGGCAATTAATCGTCGCTCAAGCAGCCTATTTGAGTTGGAAAAAGAGAATCAGGGGGTAAGACAATTAATTCCTAGTTCTTAAATTGGTGGGTTAACCCCTACATCATCTTGTTTTGCAAATTCATGTGAGACATTTGAATTAACGTTAGTTTGTGTTGGTAAACGATATTGGACTGTTCGCGATTTCAGACACTGCCGATGACAATTACTGATTTAGTCATCTTATGGATCAACCTGGATGATCGCCCTGATCGAGCTAAGGAATGCGTTTCGCAAATACAACAATTAAAATTAGGTTCGTCTGCGGTTCGAATTTCTGCCGTCAATAGAGAACAGGTGGGAGTGTTGGCTGATACCGATAGCCAGCACTATTTTCAAGGAGTAGTAGCCTGTAAGAAGTCGCACTTCAAGGCCATGGAGTCATTTCTAGAAAGCGACAAGAGCTACGCTTTTATTCTTGAAGATGATTTTCTTTTTACTGATTTATTGACAAAGAATGAGATATTACGTCTTTTGCTTGAAATGAAAAGATCATACATTCAGCTACTGCAAGTTGGATTTCTTCCACGTGGAAACACTTTAACGGGTCCTTTCTTTAAGATGGCGAATAAGTTCGCCTTCTTAAAGGAATTGATTAATATCAAATTATACAAAATACGGGGTACGAACAAAATTAGGCGGTGGACTCTGAAACCAGGTTCACATGCTTACATTGTCGATAGGAAGATGGCCCTATATATTTTAGATAATTCAGATTTAGAATTAAAGATTCCTTACGATTTGTGGCTATCAAAATTGAGCAGCAATGCTAATCTGGAGAGAAATACGCCGAAAAGTGCCAGATTGCGGTTTTCTATCGTTAGACAAAATGATGCCTTCAAATCTGATATCCAATTATGAATATTTACCTCTGACTCTAATTCTTGGGTTTGCCGTAAATGATGCCTTGCCTAGCCCTTAGTTCGAGATGTACTCATGCAGAAAAATATATGCTCTTTTTCGTATAGAAGATTCTCTTTCTCCACCGCACTGTCTGTGAGGAGTCTGTTACTGTAACAATGTAACGATTCTTTTCACGATCGAAATAGATTGATCCTTGACGGTTCACGCGTCGTTCCAATTTTTCGGTGACTCTTAGGGTCTTTCCCTTCTACTTATTCTTTCGAATGTATTTCCTTTCCTAGATGTTTAAAGAGAATTTCGTGGTTGAAATCGCACTCTTGATTAGCGTAGGGCCGAGTTAGCGTTTGCTCGATTTATACAATAAGCCCGATTTACGCTGATTTAAGAAATGAAACCATTTTCATATTCGAAGCTGGTACTTTTTAAAATTTGCAGGCAACCCGCAAGTCGTCCGTAATCCCGCAATTTATTCGAGATTTAGAGTGCGTTGTGAGGGACTCGAACCCCCGATCCGGTGATAAGTTGAAATAAATTGAACAATTTATCAGTCTAAAAGGTTGACCATAATTTTTTTTTATGTCTAAAGTTTTATCTATGGATTATGTAATCGCATATGTCAAAAAAATTCTCAAAAGCATTTTGCCATTCGTGGTGTTGGACAGGATAGGTTTTTGGTTGTCCAGAAAAGAACAATTTGTTCAGGGGACTTGGCCTCGCCGGCGGGCCATGGCAACTCTAAGAAAATCTGTTTCTAATCCTGAAACTTTTGCACAAAAGGTTCGCTACAAGATGGCTTTTGACCGAAATCCGATTTTGCAAGTCTGGGCCGATAAAGTAGCTGTCAGAGAATATGTTTCTGAAACAATCGGGTCAGAGTATTTAAACAATATTTTTGGAACTTTTCGAAACCCAGAAGCTATTTCACTTTTAACTCTACCAAAAAATTTCGTAATCAAACCGAACCATGCCTCAGGAGCCGTCATTATTGTTTGGGAGGGTGCGGTTCGACAGGATTCGTCATATCTCGAAAGTTTTATGCAAGTCAAGTGGGGGCGAATCCTAATCAATCCGCTTGATTTGAATTGGATAGTTATTAATAGGATTCTGAGAAAGTGGATTAGTCAGAATTATTATTACGAGCCAGGGTTTTTCCCCGAGTGGGCCTACAAGGACATCAGGCCGCTGCTCATAGTTGAGGAATTTTTGCCTCAGGGCGAAAACGGTGTCGCACAAGATTTTCGTTTCTTCCTCTTTAATGGAGTGTGTGAATACATTCGCTTAGATATAAACTGGAATGATCAACCCACAGAGACGCTATTCGACACGAATTGGTCTCAAATAGACGTAACTTTTGATAAATTTCCACCAGCACAACCCTTGCCGGAGAAGCCCAGCGAACTCGAGTTCATGATTAGCCTAGCCGAAAAATGTGGACAGGGAATAGATTTTGTTCGCTGCGATTTTTATTTAGTAGATTCACGTATAATTTTTGGAGAATTGACAAATTATCCCTCGGGGGGCGGTCGTGAATTAACCATAAATCAATCTCTTAAAACTTTTGGGGAATCTTGGAAACCCGATAACCTCTATTGAGTTTTTTTCATTAGATAATTACCAAGAACTTCACCTAAACTCAATAAGTGAAACTTGTCTGCAACAAACGTGTCCCGGGATTGATACAACAACTGATTTGAAATTCACTCATATCCTGGTTGAGCTATTCCCAGCGTACGAAAAAGACTCTGGTGCGTTGTGAGGTGTCCTGTTCCACGACTTATGTCTCTCATGTGTCGAGAGATATGTCCCTCTAGCGGGTTTAATAAGGGATGTCACAGAGTCCCCGTCCTAACTCCC
>Ga0214178_1000092_pt1 | contig 28995 bp, 46 predicted proteins | sample TroBogEpilimnion_28_FD_153016 | JGI IMG/M metagenome (GOLD analysis project Ga0214178, IMG submission 153016) | Freshwater microbial communities from Trout Bog Lake, WI - 17SEP2007 epilimnion | ecosystem: Environmental > Aquatic > Freshwater > Lake > Epilimnion/Euphotic zone | place: Trout Bog... | reverse complement strand
GTATATCTTGCCCCGGCACAAAGGTGATACTAATTTCTTATAGCGAGGACGGAAAACTAGGTGTAGTAGTTACACCGGAAAACAAACTACCAGAAGCTATTGAACACGAGAAGGAGCTGTTAAGAAAACATAACAGGCTTCACAAGTTTGAAGAGATCACGGCACAAGCAGTAAAAGTTGCAGTAGAACCAAAATACGTCGAATTAATAAAAGCCTTTAATATGGCAGAGGAATAAGATTCCTCATGTAACCAATGAAGAAATACGAATGGGTACAAAAGATAGAGGTGAGTGCCCACCACTTTGTACGAGGAATGAAAGAAGAGGCCAAAGGAACGAAGGAAGCTGCCGAAATAATCGGTAAGTACATGAAGGAACGTAAAATATCGGACGAGGAAGAAAAAATACTAAAAGCCCAACTATGGGATACATTAAAAATAGTAGGTGTTGTGGTACCATTCATTGTTATACCAGGGGCATCAATACTAATTCCTATTCTAATAAAAGTTGCAAAGAAGCACAACATTGATTTAATGCCTGCTTCTTTCAATGGAGAAGTCCAAAAAACCATAGATGATGGAGTACAAACTGACAATGGCACATCAGCACAGTGTAAGGTGCCGGGACGGAAGAAGGCGTAGTTTTATACTTTACTTTATTAACGATAAGTTGGTATTAAAACATAAAAGTCCTTACGTAGAAGGTTATGATCGGGGATACGATCATCGGACCCGTATTTTTGACGTCTATTATTTAGATGGCTCTATACATCAAAAAAGACAACTAATGGCACATTGGTGTAGTTCAGAAGGAGCTATTGTAAATGAACCAGTGAGGGAAGTTAGATACCCTGCTAAAAGAAATGTCCTGAAAATTCTTAATATACCAAAAGGGCTTAGAATAGAAAGGACTTATAAATATCAACCTAAACCAGCTGTTGAAGTATGAGGCCATATAAATATTGTCATTATTGCGGAACTGAATATTCTTCCCAAATAGATCCTTACAAATGCGATGTATGTGATAAAACTGTTTGGGAAAATCCGGTGCCTGTAATTATTGTTGCTTTACCATTAAATTCTTCTGGTTTCCTGGGAATTTTAAGAGGAGATCCAAAAGAACCTGGTTATGGAAAGGAAGCTTTCGTTAGCGGTTTCATAGACAAAAATGAGGATTGGATGGCCGCAGGCATTCGGGAGGTTAAGGAGGAGACAGGTATAGACATAAAAGCCTTAACCATCAAAAAAATTGTTACAATTAATAATATGCTATTTTTTCTTACTATTAGCGAGGAGATAGATGCCGATAATATTGATTGGACGATTACTAATAAGGAAACAACCAAACTTATCCATCTTAAGGAAAACAACGAACTTGCTTTTCCTATACAGCAGGATTTTTTAAATTCATTTTACCAAAAGTAGAAATATGAAGGTCCATATAGTAATGTATTTTTCTATTGATGTTGCACACCAAATATGGAAGATTGTGGAGGAAGACCACGACAAAGCTATGCTGGAAGCATATAAAAAGTATAATGTAGATTGGAAGAATGAGGACGAGCCGGGGAATAGGGATTTAAAGGAGGATTTTTATAGAAATGCAGAAGTGGTAGCTATAGTAGATGCTCCTTCTAATACGATTCAATTGGTTTACCATGAATTAGTTTACATAATGCCCGAGATAGATCCAGAAACTTTATAAATATATACCCTATGAGCACATCTAATCTTAAAAATGAATATGTTATAGAGGATATTGTCTATAAACTATACTATCGTTGGGACACAGATAAGGTAGTAGAATATATTGTAAAAAAGTATTCCGTTCCTGATACTGCTCAGAAAGACCTAGAGGATCTCATCTCCAAAGTTGAAAAAGAGGTTACTGCATTAAGACACTCACTATAATAGACGCCTATGTTAAAGGGGCGTTAAAATTTATTTCTGTGACGAAATAAATTTTTTTTTGCTGATTTTTTTGATTATATTTGTAGGAAATTTGAAATTATATGAACTTAGGAAACACATGGCTTTACGGATATGGCGATGAAACAGGACTCCTTATATTAAAGGAAGATCCAGAGACATTGGCAGTGGAATTATTTTACGACCCTGTTGTCAAAAAGGAACTCACCGACGAGAAGAAAAAAGAATTGTGGTCTCTTGTTAATCGGTCTGCCAGAGAAAAGGAAAAGAATGGGATCGTATTCAAAACCTATATGCCAGACCAGCACATAGACGAGCTAAAGGGGCTTATGACTACCAATCCAAGAAAAGCTCTTTCCTTCATCCAGGAAATGTCTATTCATGTAGACCTCGGCACTCACGGGACAACATTAAAAGTTGCCCATGAAAAGTGGAGGAAGCTCATTGGAGAAATAGTAAATAGTGAAACTGCATAAAACACGTATATGGGTATAATTAATTACGGATCTCCTGATGTGGAAGAACAGGTCTTAGATTCTACCGATATTAGTCAATCCCACAATCTCATTCTATGGAATGATGATGTCAACTCCTTTGACCATGTAATACAATCCCTAATGGAGATTTGTAAGCATACACACGAGCAGGCAGAACAATGTTCTCTGATTATCCATTTCCGGGGTAAGTGTGGGGTTAAAAGTGGAGACTTTGAAACACTTCGTCCACTAGCCGAAGGATTTATTGACCGCGGCATAAACGCAACAATTGATTAGTTATGGAACTGAAGGATGCACTGAAAGAAATCGACCAGTTTATAAATGGTCTTAATAAAACCAATGAATTGAAAATGGATAATGAAACCGACCATTATCCTCCTGGTACCGATCCAAACGTTATCCTAAATAACGTGCGTAAGGTAGAACGAACTTTATTAGCCCAAAATTTAAAGCTACTTAGGGATAAGATAGCATAACCATTTTATGGATGAATTGGAGAATTTAAGATTTTCCGAAACTATACTTGCGTTTAGTTATTGGGAAAATTGGGGCTATTATAAAACAATGGCACAATCATTAGGTGGAAAAAATCCACAGGTAAAAAGGATAGAGGCAGAGGTCAATCAGATTAGGGAAGAATGGCATGCTCTCAAAAAAAGAATAGAAGATATAGAGCATGCGAACGGGATACATGTGGGAGAAGATTGATACACCTGTTGGATACACCATATACCACACAGAAGAGAAGTTTGGTTGTTTTGAAAGTAAACAACCAAACACAGTTACTCTATTGTTTGAATTGGAAACTGGATTAACACCAGGATATAATTATGATGTCTATCCTGGTGTAGAGGGATTAGAGCCGGCATATATTATTCCCTACGAGTTTACAACTATTACTATATGTTTGATCGATAAAAATGGAATAAGAAGTCATGGTGGCGAAATCAGATATTGCATACCTATTACAGAATTTCAAAGAATTAAGTAATGAGACTTAGGATTAATGATGTATTTTATAATGAAGCTATAGCTAATTGTTTTTATAGGAAATTCGAGGAGATTGTTTTGCGGGATCCTAAAACTACTGCGCCTGGCTATAATCATCAAACTCCTTACCCCGAGGTAAGGATTTTTTAAATATGGTATTATGAGTAACACATTAAATAGAACACCCGCCAATATGGTTAAGAATCATATTGGAGAAGAAATACTCGTCAAGGGATGGGTTCATGAGTATCGGGCTCTTTCTAAAATGGGCTTTATTGTTCTGCGGGAAAACCTAAAAGGTAAACCAGAATATACCCAAATTTTTATACCAAAAGCACTCATCCCTGAACTTTTGCGTGTAGAAAGCACGGTAGAAATAAAAGGAATTCCAAAGCTGGAAGCCCAGTGTAAATATGGTGGAATAGAAATAGTAGCAACCGAGATTAATATTTTAGGCCTTGCGGAAGTACTTCCATTCCCACTAAATACTCCGGACCCTATACCTTTTAATACACTAAATATACATCGGCCTATTACCTTACGCGGCGCACGGGAACGCGCGATATTTATTATACAGTCGCGAATAGTAAAAGCCTACCGGGATCATTTAAACTATCACGGATTTACAGAGATCCAATCAACAAAATTATCTGCATCTGGACTTGAAAGCGGTGCAGAACTTTTTCCAGTTAAATATTTTGGTACGGAATTATTTCTTACCCAATCTCCCCAATTCTATAAACAAATGATGGTGGGAGCATTTGAAAGGGTATTTGAAATTGGTAAAGTTTACCGAGCAGAAGGATCAAATACAAACCGGCATTTAACTGAGTTTATTGGCCTCGATCTTGAAATGGGCTTTATTAATTCTTCTCATGATGTAATGGACGTTCAGGAAAGATTAATCCAGGATATTATGAGTACCCTTAATAGGGAATGTGACAAAGAGCTCGAAGTTCTTGGCCTTACTCCACTTGATATGGGAACTGGAGGATATCACGCCTCTATATTTTCCAATAAGAAAATACCAAGAATGACCTATTCCTCTGTCATGGAAATTCTTCATACAATTAATGGAGCGGAAACATTAAATGCGGACGGAGAAAAGATAATCAGTGAATACGCAAAAGGGGTAAGTGGATGTGATTTCTTATTCATTACCGACTATCCCGAAAATGAACGCCCATTTTACGTTATGCCAAAGGGAGATGGTATTACTGATACCTTTGACCTTTTGTATAAAGGTATAGAAATAGCAAGTGGTGGAGCACGTCAGCATAATTATGGGCATCTTATAGATGCAATGATTGCCATGAAGATGGATCCAAAGAATTTTGAAAGCTACTTAATGCCTTTTAAATACGGAATGCCACCACATGGAGGATTTGGTATGGGTTTAGAGAGATTCATTAAACAACTCTTAAACCTTGCAACTGCAGATGAGGCATCTTTAATACCAAGAACTAGGGAAAGGAACTCTCATTAGATAATTTTTTTGGGTCTCCCGATATTTTTACCCTCTAATTTAAGAATTTCTAATCTCTCTTTAGTTTTTAATGAAATTTTAGCTTTTAATTCATCTGAAATTTTTCTACCGTTTCCTCTACCCTTTAATGATAATGAAATTTTTTCATTAGCTTCTTTGGAAGAAATTTTTCCTTTCTTTGCAATGGATATATTTCTTTTTCTTTCTTCCGTAAATGGAACTCCTTTATTAGCTTCACTTAATCTTTTTCTAATAATGTTGGATGGATTTAAGTACCCATCACCACCATCGGTAAGATTACATAAAGTTCCTTTTCCTAAATCTGCTCTCCCGTAAAATTTAATCCACCATACCTCTTTTTCACATGCTTCTTCCCAAGATAAATTTTCTTCCAATATTTCTATCTCATATCGTGTTTTATTTACAATCTTTATCCAAAAATTGTTTCTGCCGTGCTTTGATTTTGCCCTTCTATAAGAGTATTCATTCCCTACCTGGTCTTCGCCAATACCAATATAAAATGGTTCATTTTTATCTAATCTAATATGTCTATAAAGATATGCCATAAAATTTAGTTATTATAGTTTATATATTCTTATAATTTCTTTAACATTTAGTATTTTTTTAGTCAAATACTTTTTATTATATTTGTATAATAATTAATAGAAATGCTATAATATGTCTGGTATCTGTTCAATACATAGAGGAATGAAAAAAGGATGTAGTATGTGTGAAGCTACTCCAGAAGAAGTATTTGGGCCAGATTATGAGTCCCAAATAGCAGAGGCTTCTTCAGAAGGTACCATTAAATGTACTCATTGTGGATTTGATGGTATATTCAAAGCAACAACAAAAGTAGATGGAGGGAATAGATGTCCTTGCTGTAGTAAAATATTTAAACCAGAATAAAACATGGCACAGCCAAAATACGGATCGATTGAATGGGAAGAACTTTATCTAAAGAACAGAAAAGGAAATCCTGTGTGGGATTACAAAGCATTAACCAAAATACACCAAACTTCTACATCTGGTGAAATTGTAATGGCCTTTTGTAAGAATACCAATAAGTGGTTAACTGGAGAATATCCGGTTGGTGGTTTTCGTTATATGATAACACTAAGGGCAGCACTACAATTTAATGGTGTTTGGAAAACAGAAGCGGATGCACTGGCCTTTATAAAGGCCAGGAATGAACACTACGGGGAAACTGAGGATTGTGGAATAGAATTGATTCACAAGAAAACTACCGATGAGGATGTATTAACAGCATTAGTTGGACATTTTAAAATGCCATGATAGAATTAAAGCCAAATCAGCAACCATTTAATTTTAAGATAGGAGATCTAGTTTTAGATCCCATGTATCCCGAGGTCCAATTTAAAATATTGGACCTTCCTGTTAGATGTAAAGTCTTAGGAGTAAAAGAAAGAGCTGGGTGTGTTATGGAGCTGGAATGTTCTGGCTGTAAGATGCATGGAGGTAATCCAGGATTCCATAAAATTGGTAATTTTGATTTGGCTAGCTGGTGTTTTAATAATAACTATTTTAAATTAATTCCATAAGATCTACATTAACATTTTTTTAACATTTAGAATTTTTTTATTCAATAACAATTATTTATATTTGCTTTGTAAATGAAATAAATTATAGATATATATTCTTAACAAAAGAGAGGTCAAGATAATTTCAACCCCCTTAAAACAAGATAACTTCAAATGAACGGACTAGATACATATATCTTCCCAATTTTAGAATCCTATACTGGGAATTTATCCAAAGACAATTCAGAGTCACCCACATTTATACCAAGCGGTATATGGGATGAGATTTTAACAAAATTATCCCTTTTCAAATTTCCAATAATTGAACCCGATACATCAATGTTAGCATTGATGTCCAGTGCGGCTCCAATTGATGCAGGTGTTCCTCAAAATGCAACTAATCCATATTTAGGAGCATATATTGCCATAAACGAAGAGTTTAAAAATCATAGGATAGAGAATATCTACAAATTAGAATATGTAGCTCTTTATCCAGCCATTATTTATAAGTTTGTTAAATCCGGACGAGTTGCTCAAACAACTCCGCTCCGGATTTTTTGTTACCTGTGGATTAACAGGGGAAAGCTTAAAAAACAATTATCACGTGAAGGATATTTGGTATTAAAGGTTTGGCTTAATTGGTTTTTTGGTAAAGTACCTGGATCCTTTCCAGAAGTAAACACCCACGAAATAGTCAGTGAAGCAAAACTAACATTGATGCACGCTGTTTCGGCTGCAGACCAATGGTATTATGTAGATACTGATGAAATCTATTTTCAGGCAGAGGATGTAAAGGCTTTTGAGAAAAAAGCTAAATTACCTGATATAGAATTTGAGATTACAAGTATTAAGAAAGCGGTTTTCTTCGCTATTAAGAAATATGTTATTGGCGATGAGAATACTGTTATAAAAGGTTTTAAATTACCAAAAAAGAAGTAATATTATGAGCGACGAAAAAAAATATGAAATTGGTGTCATCATAGGTCGATTCCAGATCCATGAGCTCCACGAAGCCCACAAGGAAGTTATAGACCATGTGGTTTCACAGCACAAGAAAGTAATCCTGTTTCTTGGTGTTGCCAGAATTGATGGAACAAGGGAAAATCCCTTGGATTTCACCGCAAGGAAAAAAATGATACAGGCTCTCTACCCGGAGATAAACATCATTCCTTTACCAGACCAACATTATGATGATGTTTGGAGCAAAAATTTGGATACCAGGATAAGGGAAGTTTACAAAATGGGAAGTGTACTTCTCTATGGCGGCCGGGATTCATTTATCCCTTCTTACAAAGGCCAATTTCCTACAAAAGAACTGGAACAAAATATCTACGTTTCCGGGACCGAAATAAGGAAAATGGTATCGGAAGATATTATGGGAGATCCAAAATGGAGAGCGGGCGTCATTTATAATGCCTATAACAGATATCCGGTATCTTACCAAACCGTTGATATTGCCTGCTTCCATAATTCAAAACCTGAAATACTTCTTTGCAAGAAGCCAGGAGAAGCCAAATACCGTTTCATCGGTGGCTTTGTTGATCCGGAAGATAAAAGACTGGAACATTCGGCCCGCAGGGAATTCATGGAAGAGACTGGAGGCAATGCAGAAATCCAGGGTATTACATATGTTGGTAGTTTCCGGGTGGATGACTGGAGATACAGAAAAGGTAAGGACAAAATAATGACAACCCTTTTCAAATGTGCCCATGTATTTGGCCGCCTGGAACCTTCAGATGATATTTCAGAATTAGCTTGGATTTCTATGAAAAAAATTAAAGAAGATTTAACGGATATTATTATAGAAGAGCATATTCCTTTAATGATGGATTTAATTGTTGATTTTGATCAAAATAAGCCATTTAATAATAAGACCAAATAAAACCCTTGTAAGTTAATTGTTGGTTTTTTAAACAACGAATAATACCACAATGGGAAATATGAAGACTATTGGAACAATTTCTAATACTTTCCCATTTCTTAATAAAATTGCCATATAAATCAAATTGTATTATGGATTTTCTATTTATTTCTCGTAAAGCATTTATATTATCAATACTAAGGGTTCTTCCTTTGGCTCTTTCTGATATTAATTTTTTACATGCTGTAGATCTTTTAATACTTCCTAATTTTTTCCTAGTTTCTACCCCTTTCATGATTTGTTGGGAATATCTTTTAGGATCTATTCCTTTTAAATATGCCCATCCACCTCTACCACCTTTTATAAGATTTAGACATAATGGATTTTTTAATAATTCTTCAGTAATAATTTCTTCCTCCCTCTTACGCATAGTAGTATCATCAGGAAGGATTTCTAAAATTTCACGGATATGATTTTCTTTGCCATATTTTTGAATAGAATTAATAATACGTATTCCAGATCCATAATATCTATCATGGATGGATCCTTTGTGCATTCCGATATAAAATTTATTAGTAATAATACATGTAGTTTTGTAAATAAAATAATTAATCATATATTATATATCTTTACCTGCACTGAACTCCGTTGGTTCACAATAGAAGAGCTAACTAAAGAAGGTGCCATCGTCGAAATCTTCGTAGAAGAACATGTTGAATTGGCTTTGGCTTTAATGACAGACTACAAAGACAAAAAACCTTTCAATAAATAATAAGCACAATAAAATGGAAAAAAAATCAAGAACAATTCCAGAACTACCCCCTAAATGGGTACACAAAACACCCCGCCTACTCATGGCGGATGCCTACACCTTTGGCTCAAATGAATTCGAGTCTCAGGAATGTAGAGATGAATCCATATATTATATGACTTTCCGCAAGGAACTTCATACGATTAAAAATGGACCTTATGTAAAAGGTGATAACCGCATGTTATTTGCCGGTGCAATCAGAACAACCGAAGAAATATTCCGCGAACCAGTTACACATGAAGAAATTGATCTCACAAAAGAGTATGTCAAGACATTCAAGGTAACTACAATGGGATTAAAACCCTATACTTTTCCGGAACAACTTTGGAGGGACATTGTAGATAAGAACGAAGGGCGTATTCCAGTTCTTGTTGAAGGCTTCCCTGAAGGCTCGGTAGTTTACCCAGGTGAACCAGTTATGCAATTTTCCTCACAATGGCCTGGCTTCGGTATAATGGGAGCTTACTTTGAAGAAGAATACCTTCACTGCTGGGCACCATCCGAAAGACTTACTCAGAGCGAACATTGGCTCGAAAGGGTGAAGGCAAAGGTAAGAAGGGTTAATCCTTATCTCACCGAAGAAGAGGTACATATGGCGGCTTCCTCAATGCTAACAGACTTCGGGGCACGCGCAGCAATCCACGCCACAGAAACAGAAATCCTCGGTATGTATAGCCTGATTACCTTCCCTGGTACAGATAGCTTACAAGGCGGATTCCAGGCCTGGATGAACAGCAATAAAACGCCGGGTTTGTCTTTAAGTGTTAAGGCTTTGGCACACAGGAACATACAAGGCTTCGATAAAGAGTATGATGCTCACCGGGCAATTTATGATGCAGCCGAAAAAGGTGATATTAACAGCAACGTAGCTGATTGTTACGATTTCTTTGACTCAGTAAGAAACAACCTTTTGCCACTGGCAATAGAAAGCAGAGACACCGGAAAAAATATCGTAGTAACTGGACGTCCTGATTCAGGCAATGCACTTCGGCAGGTACTTTGGCTTTGTAACCTTGCAGTAGAAAATGGCCTATATTATGAAAAGGAAATAGACGGCAAGAAATGGAAGTGCGGCACCTGGCTTCGCTTCATAGAAGGTGACGGTATGACATTCGAAGCAATGGATGAAATAATGGAAGCCTTAATCGACGCCGGTTTTATGTTCTGGGAATGGGGATTATTCGGTCAAGGCGGCGGACAAAGAAATAACCTTAAAAGGGATAATTTCTCTGCCAAATTTGCCCTTTGCTCCAGAGGCTTCTCCAAAATACCAGTTGTTAAACTAAGTGAGACTATTGGAAAGACAACCTTCCCTGGACCATTTAAGGTACTAAGAACCCCGGAGGCATTGGCTGCAAAAAAGACCATAGTACATATATCCGAACCAGGAGAAAGTGCAATGGGCGTATACCACGACGGAACAAATCTTGCTAAGCCATTCGGACCTATGCAATATCTCAATTTCAATGACATCAAAGCATTGGTGAGGACAAAATTCCATACAATGCCATTGAACCTGGATACACCGCACGGAGGACCAGCCAGCGATTTAATCCTACAAACACGTTTGGAGCTAATTAAGAAATACGCTCCACACAAGGATTTAGGAAACTATTAAAATCAACCAAATGTCAATAATTAGAGCTATACAGCGGAACGACCGCATAGCGAAGGCAAGAGGCTGGGATAGAACATACTGGTTTTTTGATATTCACGAAACCATGATCATCCCTGACTACAAAAAGGAAGTTACCGATTTAAATTTCTATCCTTGGGCTAAGGACGTTATGGAAATTCTCTCCAATCGACCGGAGATATGTTTAGTCCTTTATACATGTTCTTGGCCTAACGAGATAGAGAAATACTTGGCTCTATTTAAAGAACAGGGAATCAATTTTACCTACGTAAATAAGAACCCAGAAGTAACGTCCACTGCATACGGATACTATGACGATAAGCCATATATCAATGTGCTGTTCGATGACAAGGCAGGATTTGATCCCGACCGAGACTGGTTCATTTTACGTAGGTATTTTATTCTCAAATACAGGCTTTCTCCCGGGGCCAAATTCTTTGGCTGGATATATGACGGCATTACCAATTTTTTTAACCGAATACTAAAACGTAAGAAGAAATGAAAAACAAACCATTTAAAATCTTCTCTGTTGGTGAAGATGCACTAACTGCAGCAATTGTAGAAAATTCAATCTTTGGCGGCGGTGGTCAGGGAAAGCTTAAAATAGACAAATTCTCCGATGGAGAAATGTCACCCCAATTCATGGAATCCATAAGGGATAAAACCGTCTTCCTTGTTTGCAGCACCTCAACTCCCGAAAAGATACTACAACTTGAATTGTCTATTGATGCCGCCCGCAGGGCATCGGCGGCAGAGATTGTGGCAGTTACCCCTTATTTTGGTTATGCACGCCAGGATAAAAAAGAAGGAACTCGTGGCGCAGTTGGTGCGAAGGTACTGGCAAACAAAATAACAAATGCCGGAGCCAAAAGGGTAATAACCGCCGACCTCCACGCAGACCAAATTGTTGGATTCTTCGATATACCGGTAGATCACATTTACGGTAGAACAGTTTTCCGGCCATATATGGAGCTATTACCACAGGCCGATAACTATGCTATATTTTCCCCTGACTCCGGTGGTACAACAAGGGCACAGCGGATGTGGGAGCGGATGTTAGTAACACATCCCAATACTTCCTTTGGTATGCTTTATAAACACAGGGATAAACCTAATTCCATTGACAAAATGACACTCCTGGGCGATGTGAAAGGGAAAAAGGTTATTCTGGTAGATGATATGAGCGATACTGCCGGTACTATAACAAAAGCTGCTCAAATATGTATGGACAATGGCGCAGAATGGGTGGATTCATTTATTACTCACCCGGTATTAAGTGGCATTGGCAAAGAAAGGGTTGATAAGTGTGATGCCCTTCGTCATCTTATTATAACCGATACTATGACAACAACGGACTTACCTTCGAAGGTGATAAAAGTATCCTGTGCAAAAATATTTGCGGTTGTGATAGACAAAATCGTTACTCACCAAAGTATTGATGTAGTTAACGCATAATCGGTATTACAAATAAAAATGTTCAAAAATAGTTGAAATTTTTCATTGACCAATGAAAACGATTTGTTATATTTGCTTATAAATATTAATTACTTAATCGCTTACTTATTATGAGTTTTTTGGATAATTTGATTGATAAACATCAGAGGGAAAGTAAGGAACCTTTTGATAAGGCTGAATTAATAAATCAGGCCAATTTGGTGAAAAATCAATTTGAGGCCGAGGATCTTATCTTAGAAAAGGCGGGGTTTGATCTTGCCCGGAAGATAAAAGCTGCCAGCGAAGACCGATTAATAACTTGTGATAAGCTTCTTAAAATTGAGGATGAGCAGGAAGCTAATACCAAAAAGAGAAGCCGGATCCAGAAAAAGATAGCAGATTTTTTCCCAGATGGCTGGGATGCTTAAATAATTATTGCCTGGTTTTTAATGAGTTAGCTAAGCAGTAAAACCGAGAAGTGACCGTGAACTTTGTTCTATGTTGTTTCGTTGTGTTAGTGAAACCCCTGGGCTGTGCGGTTCGGGGGATTTTACTTTTTTAAAAATGAACTAAAAATGGATTTGATCGTTAAATGCAAGATTAGTAATCATAATTATGTAGCTAATCAAAATTATAAGTATGAGCCAATTAAAAGTGGTATTTTTAATATGCTTCAAGTTTTTGCTGGAAGTGGCGACGAGGATGATGATGAGTTATTTTATCCATCTGAAATGGAAAAGTTTTTCTTTTGGGTAGAAGAAACAGATATGCCGAAGGTAACATCAAATACAACACCTCCACCAAGAACCTCGACAAACAGAACAGTACCTCCATTAGAGCCAGAAACCAAATATAAAGAGAGCCCTACTAAAATTATAGATCCACATACTAAAAAGAAGTATGACGATATAATGGAAAAAATTAAAGCTCGAGAGGAACAAATAAAAACTTATCCAAATGATCCTGAAATAGAAGGATGGAAAACAGAACTCGAATCATATAAAGGGGTAGCTAAGAAATTAAAGGTTAAATTGGATGGGTAAAAAGAAAAAGAAACAAGTAGAGGAAATCAAGCATAGTAATGTTGAGGAAGACCTGTTTCCAAAGAAGCCTAAGAAAAGTATAAAACCTATTACCGAAAAAGAATGGGAATTGAATAAACATTGGTATGAGAGTGATGAATGTTCAAGTGCAGTTGTGAAATACTATTCTGATGATAATGGGATACTAATTAATAATCCGCTGAATCCTAAATTAGTTGAATTAATTAAGAGTAGGATGAAGATTTAAATATTTTAAAATGGCACGTAATATTAAACCATTTAGGCTAGAATTAGTTGATGGAACAATATTGGATAATGCTGTTTCCTTACAGGAGTTTATTGGGAGTTTGTCTGAAAGGATAGTAATTAATTCTCCTGATTTAGAAGCAGTAAAAACTAGATATAACAAATTTGCCAAATTCTATAATGAAAATGTTATGGATGTATGGGAAATAATAAAATAAAATTATGAATAGGGAGGATAGCATAATATTACTAGAGAGTAGGAAGAAGAATAAGCCAGCAAAAATAGATAATGAAAAACTACATGCAGGGGAACCAATGTATTTTTATTGTAAACATTGTGGTGCATTGTCAGATGTTCTCCCAGAGGAGTATACAGGAAAACCAAACCATGTATGCGACGATTGTCAAAAGATGGTAAATAATGGATGGCTATAAATAAAACAATTATGTCAAAGGATTTAATAAATAAAAGCAAGTGGCTGGCATTGATTCTCCGCCACCAACCGGAGAAAGCTGGTATTACTTTGGATGAGCATGGATGGGCATCCATAATAGATGTAACAGATCCAAGAAAAGCTGATATTCGTCTAAAAGAGCTAGAAGAAATTGTACTCACTGATAATAAAGGACGTTATGAATTTAGTCCAGACAAAATGAAGATCCGGGCAGTGCAAGGTCATTCCCTTAAAGACGTGGAAATTGAAATGGAAGAATGTGAACCACCAGTAATATTATTTCATGGAACGAAAGATCAATTCATGAGTTCCGTTATGAAAAAGGGATTACTCAAAATGGAGAGGCAGCATGTTCATCTATGTTTAGAATCTAATACTGCCAGGGACGTAGCTAATAGAAGGAAAGGGGAATCAGTTCTTCTCCGAATTAATGCAGGAGACATGCATAAAAATGGGATTAAATTTTACAAAGCCAAAAATGGCGTCTGGTTAGTTGATGCCGTACCTTTTAAGTATATTGAAATTTGTGAATAGTTATGAAAAGAATTAAATTATTAATATCCGGATTAATGCTTACTTATTCTTCCATGGGACAAAGCTGGTATCTTCTTACAAATCCTGCTCCCCATATTCTAAGTAATAATATGGCATTATTGAGCGATGGCAGTGTTATTATTAAAACTGTAAATGGTGGATGGCCTCCAGGAGGATATTCGGGTAAGTCTTGGAATAAACTTACCCCTGACAGTACTGGGAGTTATCAAAATGGTACATGGTCAGTAATAGATTCTATGCATTATGATAAGATTTATTTTGGTACTTGTACTAGAAGTGATGGAAAGGTAATGACTGGTCATGGCATATATTTTACTGATTCTAATGTTGCCGAATTATATGATCCATCAACTAATACTTGGTCATATGCAGATACATTCATTACTAATGGTGTTTATCCATCTACTGTTATTGGAGTACCTACTGGATTGATGAAATTTGATAATAGCTCGATATCTTTACCCTCTGGGCATCAATTGACAATGCTAACACCAGTAATCACAGGAACTATGCCATATTTTACACCACAAACATATTTTTATAAAGATACTACTTTAATTACACCACCGATTGGAACAGGAACATCTTATGGACCTTTATGGGAATTTTGTTCAGGGATGTTATTGCTACCAGATGGAAGTATTTTATTTTGTGGTGGAGGAAAATATCCTTCTATTTATAAGTAATATCAAATTGTAAATTAAATATTATGGGCTTAGAATTAAGAATGTTTGGGGTTGCTCCTTTTCAATTAGGACCAGTTCATGCAGGGATACAATTCCAGCATGCTGCTACTATGTATGAAAGAAAATTCCATACCCCTCTTTATGAGGATTGGGCAGATAATTGGATGACTTCGATAGTTAAAAATGGGGGATCTACAAATACAAGTCAGGATCCATCAAGGAGGGGTACAGTAAATAAATTTTATGACCAATGTATAGAATTGGGAATAGATGCTGTTTACTTTACCGAAATTACTATGGGAGACCAGATAACCTGTGTAGCTTTAATTGCCGACGAAAGAACCTGGGATTTGGAGAAATTTCCAAATATAGATCTGTCATTACTAGGTGCTAAGGACCCATTTGATTATTTTAATCCTGATTTTTCACTTCCCATTTTCTCTGCAATAGATCCGAAGGAAGAATATAATAAATGGGTGGAATCAGTAGGTGGTAGAAAAAATGTCTTCCTAAGGCAAGTATTAAGGCCGATGCCATTATGGAGATAATCTAATTTGGATCTTTTGATATATAAGAAAAAAGGATCCAAATGAAGCATTTAAAGGAATTCGAGGACTTAGTGTTCGAACGTCTAGGTGTCCCAAACCAGACTGAATTTTATGTAAACTACTTTCTAGCAGAGATTAAGGATAAAATTTTTCCAGTTCTAAAGAAACAGGAAAAATTTGTTCTTGAAACCAATAAGAGATTGGAAATGGAATTAAGAGCTGGTAGAGAGCCTGAACCAGTTGCTGTTCCCCACGAAGAGCTTAACGGGAAAATGGATTTCACGAAAAATCCAGACCTTAAATTTGATACCATTAATTATAAGGTAGAAATTAGTTTTGTTCCCGGAACACAATGGGGAGATGGAAAAGATGTTGCTTGTGAAGGAGCCTATAAACCGGAATTAAATAAGGCTGAGGGAAATTATAGTATTAATATTTCGTTACACCTACAATACAATGAAAACTTAGTAGAAAAAGGATTAGATGGCGTTGTTGAAGAAATTATAACAGAACTTTCTGGTACAATGTATCACGAATTTAACCATGCATACGAGGACTTTATGAGAAAATCTCATGGTGATCCTGGTTTGGTAATTAAAGGGTCCTTGAAAAACCAAATGTCAAGTTTAAAGGATTATTTTGAAGTACCTGCAGCCAAACAGTTTTTCATTTTACTCTACTTATCTATTTCAACAGAAATGAATGCGAGGGTTCCTCAATTAATTCCATCATTAAAAAATGCAGTAACTACAGCAGAAAAAATAGAAATCATTAAAAATTCTAATCAGTGGAAAATGAATGATCTATTATTGCATTTTAAGGCTGACCCCTGGTTGAATGATCTGGCAGATCAATTATCGTTTGGTGGATTACTACCTAAACAAGTGGTAATGAGAGAAATACACGGAACAATTAATGGAATGATGGACGCTATAGATAGTATCTCCAGTCAAGGACCCGAATTTATAGAGCATCTTAAAGGAATAACTCCGGACAAACAAATCTATAATTGGGACGATTTAGCAGCAACTTATGAAAAACAAGCTAAATTATCTAAACACTTAGCAAGTAGAAATCCAATAGAATTTTTTGAATACTGGCAAAGAGTGTTTAATGAAAGGGGTGAATATGCAAGAAGAAAATTGTTAAGATTAGCGGCTTATTAACGATCTCCTTTTAGCTGGACATCATTACCATCATGGTAAACGGTTTCTTCTATGGCTTTTGGGCCTCTCATTTGAACCTTATACTTATAACCCCATTTAATTTCGAAATCCCCTTTGTGGGTAACTCTACCAGATTTACGAGGTCTAGGTTTACCCCCGATTTGAAAGGGTTGCCATGTGATTATATCACCAACATTTACATCTTTCATAGTTCCATGTTCATTTAGGGTGTGTAAGTGTTTCATTCTATAGTAAATTTTATATCCAATTCACCATCATATCGTGACATAACTATTAAGGTCTGTGTTGATTGATTAAATTGGTATTTCATATCAACACCATCACATTTAACCTCCGATACAAAAATAGTTCCTTTTGGTAATTCTATTGTCTTCATGTTGTAAATTTATTTACTATACCTCTTTTTTGCGGCTATTCTTATTTTTTCTCTGTGCTCCTCTGTAAGATTTTTGTTTCTAAAAGAACTACCTAGAATATATCTATGATCTTCTGTGTAAATAGATTTATCCATTTTTCTACCTGTTCCGGCTTTACTTATTTTTCTTCTGGTTTCTTGTGTCGGTGAGTATCCTATAATACCTTCTCCTCCATCAGTAAGGTTACATAAAGGTCCGTTTCCCAAATCTGACCTACCATAAAAATTGATCCACCATTTCTCTTTTTCACAAGCCTCTTCCCAACTAAGATTGTCGAATATTATTTCTACTATATAATCTGTTTTAGAAACTATATTTTTCCAATGACTGTTTCTCCTGGACCTATTATAGGCTCTTTTATAGATATTTCCCTTATTGTTATTACATTCACCAATTCCTATATAAAAAGGTTCATTTTTGTCGACCCTTATATGTCTATATAAATATGCCATTATTGTATATACCTAAAGTTCTAACACAGGAAAGGACTGCCGTAGCAGTCCTTTCCTTCATTTCAAGGTTCCGTCCTTAGTTTAATCCGAATACCAGTGATTCGACACTCACGCTCCTCCATTTCTGGATTTTGAGGTCAAAGAAAGGTACTGTCTTTACTGCGGGACGCCCAGTACCCTTGGGATGTTTATCCGAAGGAATGCTGGTAAGACAGGTTGTACCGAGTGCGGTACGAACGGCATCTTTAGCCTTTTTAACAAAATTGAAATTCACTGGCCCTGTGGCGAGTGCTGTTCTTAGCGATGCCACGTCATTGACGGGAATGCTCTGTGTTAATGTGCTCATAAAATGATGAAATTGAAATGCAAATATAACATCCAATTTCTGAATAAAAAAATCTATTTCGAACATTTTTTAATCTTATATGTTAAAAATATTTTCAAAAATTTTGTTAAAACAACAGAGCCATTTAAAATATTTTGATTATATTTGCTGTGTATAAATTATAAGAAACGCGCGTAAGCACCAACCTAATCTATATGAATAAAATAGGACTCTTTTATATCGGGAGTATCTCTCTTTTATTAGGAATGCTTTTATTAGTGGTAGCTCCAATTTTTGGTAAGTACTTCTATTTTTTAGGTTCATTGGTAATGGTAATTTCAATAATATTATTTCTAAAACTATATTACCATAATATTACGAAAAAAAATATTCAAAAATAGTTTGAAACATTTTTTTTTATTCAAAAACAAATGATTATATTTGCTTTATAAATCTCTCAAAAAATTGCAAACACATGAGTGAAACATTAACACCCTTAGAAGAGGCCAAAGAGAAGTTAGAAGAGCAGGATGCTATCCTCAAAAAAATTCTTGTAGCTGCAACAATCACTGGCGTAACCATCAAACAAATAACAAATGAACGCTGGCTCTGTATAATGGATGGTTCATTACAGGCAGTAGGTTTTGATCCCAGATTAAAACTCGAATCTGGGCAAACCGTTCTTATTTTCAAGAGCAATACAACAACATCAATTGTTGATACCTTAAACGAAAAAGTACACGAAGGAATTGTTTGTAAGGTTGATGAGATTATTGACGAAAAGGCAATAGTAACAATCAACAACGACAAAAAGAAAGTTTACATTTCCGGTAAATTAGAGGTAAAGGCTGGTGATGATGTTTTCGTCTATGGGGAATCAATTATAACTGGCCTTTATAAAGCAGGAAAAAGTTTACATTCCGTTCCAGCAACTGGGATTAATTGGGATGATATAGGTGGGCTTAAGGCAGAAAAAGCCCTTATGCAGGAAATGATTGAAAAACCTATTGAACACAAAGAGCTCTATTTGGGATATAACCAAAAGCCACCAAAAGGTGCTCTTCTTTTCGGCCCTCCCGGTAATGGTAAAACACTTCTTGGTAAAGCACTTTCAACCTCTATCTCAAAACATTACGGTACTTCTACTAATAGCTTCTTCTATGTAAAAGGCCCGGAACTTCTTTCTAAGTTCGTCGGAGTTGCAGAAGAATCTATTCGTAACCTTTTTGCCACCGCGAGAGCATTCTACAAACAATATGGTTTTCCTGCTATTATTTTTATAGACGAGGCAGAAGCCATTTTATCCCGCAGAGGATCTGGCCGTAGTTCGGATGTTGAAAAAACAATTGTTCCCCAATTCCTTACAGAAATGGACGGTGTGGAGGAATCAAACGTTATAGTTATATTAGCATCGAACAGACCGGATATGATAGATTCAGCTATCCTCCGTGAAGGCCGTATAGATCAAAAAATCCGGATCAATAACCCAGACCGCGAAACAGCTTTAGCTATTATCGATATAAACCTAAAGAAAACACACCTGGGAGAAGAGATGGAAAAGATTAAAGCAATTTTTGTTGACGAGATCTACTCCGAAAAATATCCACTCTATGAAGTTATTGGGGAGGATGATAGAAAAATAATCCTTTATCTCAAGGACATTACTTCCGGAGCAACCATTGCAAACATTGTTACCTCTTCTATACAAAATGCACTCCGCCGGGATATGTCAGCCGCTGCCAAAAAAGCTTCTGGAATAAAATGCGAAGATGCTAACTATGCGGTAGAAAATCTTTATGAGCAACATAAAGGATACAAACACCGCGAACAGATAGAAGATTTTGCCGAGGTAAATGGAATAAAAGTCAAAAAAGTTCTCAAGTACTAAATTACATAACGATGGAACAAATACAACTACAAGGCGGAAAGGGAAATGGTACAGGAGTATCAGAAGGCCTGGAAATGGAGATTGTGATTCCTCAAATTGATGATACCATCAAAAAAATCGAAGCTGTGGAAGCCGAGGTTATAGAAGATGATTTTACCGATGAGGAAGAGGAAGCAACATTTATGATGGCTATCATGGGTGCCATATTTGGAAGCAGCAGGAAAAAAGCTGCCGAGGCCAAAAATGAGGAAGCACTCAAAAAAGAAATGGAAAAAATTCACCCAAGGTTATCTAAGATCTTAAGAGGATGCGGTTGTGGAATGTAAATATAGCCAATGCGATTGTATTAGGCATGGCAATAGGCATGGTTGCCTTAATAGTTACGAAAACGTACATATTCGAACGAATACGTGATTGGGTTCAATCCAAAAGCAACTTCTTCGGTCGATGGATAGAATGCCCGATTTGTTTTAGTACATGGGTTTCATTCTTTGGTATGTTTATCGTTGGAAAAGTTGCAGAAACACAATGGAGTATTTTAGACTGGGTAATTACCTGGTTCTTCTTGGACTTCATAGCCTGCTTATCAGCAGGTATCTTATACAAGCTCTATAAGAGCAATGACTAAATCTAATCTTTAATTCGGAACTTCTACTCATTACTAGAAACCGAAATAGTGCGTCCTAACGAAAAACTCGTAGGACGTAATAGCGGGGTAAATCGTCCGATGGACTTTGTACATAAAATTTTATTTTTTAACCAAAAACGTGCTAACACAATGGCAGAAGCAACGAAGAAAAAGGCACCATCCAAGAACATGGAGAAGATGCTGGCACTGATGGCCGAGATGGTCGGAGGTGAACTGTCCGCGGAGGAAAGTCCTGCGGATAAAAAGGAAATTACCACGACGACGGTGGAAAGCGAGGAAACGCAAACGATAATCATCCCGAAAGGCATGAGTAAGTTGGCAGCTTCGAAAGAACTGAAGAACCAGTGGGATGAAGAAGAAACCGAAATCAACATGGCGTTGGAATTGAAGGAGTGGCAGCCACGTGATGCCGTTCACGCAATTATGATTGCTTTGGAAAAGACTTTCGGGTGGATCAACGCACAGGCCACATTCTTCTCCACACCAATGGAACTGCAGATCACTACCGACATCCAGAACGGCGTGGTTATTAAGAAAGATGCCTTCCTTGGCAAAATGAAATGCGCCAGCTGGGACAATGCAATGGCCGACATCGGTATCGTTTCTAAAGGCGGTAAGGAACTATACGCCTACATCGTTTTCGATGTTAAGAAGAAACACAAAAACCGGGTGAAGAAATTCTTTGACCTCATTCAGTCAACCCTGAAGACACAGTCGATCTACAAAGGTAAATCAGTAATGGTTACCAAGTCCGGCTTTGAATTCGTGGAAAACAAGGGTGAGAAAAACATCATCCTGAACGAGGACGAAGAAAGAATAGTAAACAACCTGGTAATTCGCCCGCTCGGCAAGGCAGGAAAACGTACGTACCTTTTTACGGGTATTTATGGTACCGGTAAAACAGAAACAGCACTGCGCGTTGGCCGCCACGGTAACGATAAGGGCATAACCTTCTTCTACCTGAAGGATCCTACCCTATTCTCAGAAACCCTGGAAAGCGCAAAACAATACGCTCCTTCACTGCTCTTCCTGGAAGACGTGGATGAAATCGGTTCCGGCGAAGAACGCGACAACCGTATGAATGAGCTGTTGAACACATTGGACGGTGTACAGACAAAGGGCCAGAACCTTACTGTTATCTTCACAACAAACCATGAAAACCGTATCAACAAAGCAATGCGCCGTCCAGGCCGTATTGATCTGGTGGTTAAGTTCAAAGTTTGCGAAAAGAACACTACCAAGAAGATCTACCAGGCGCTTCTCACCAAAATCCCCGGCTACGATACACTGGACCTCGACCAGATCACCGAATACACTCCGCTTGTACAGGGCGCGGTTATTGCGGAAATCTGCAAACGTTCCATTGACTCTGCCGAAGAACCCGGCGCTATCTCTACCGAAATCGTGCTTACGAGCATTGATTCGATGAAGCACCAGCTGGAGTTCATGGAAGCACCGCCAGAGAACGTAGAAACCGTTGCAGAGAAATTCACCAATGCAATGGAAGTCGTAGTGGCACGTGGCGAGAACCGCTACCAAAACGGCGAATACGAACATTAATAGTAAACCCAAAAAATCATAGGATACGTTTGCAATTTCGTAATCTATGTGTAGCAGGGCTTCGCAAGAGGTCCTGCTATTTTTATTGTGTAACACAAAGTTCAGTGGCGTTAAAACTCTTAACGCAATCTTAACGTTCAGGATTTTTTTAATTAGAATATATTTATTACTTTTACATTAACAAAAAATGTAAAAAGTTGGAAACATATTTAGTACCAGAAAAAATCGACAATTATTCGGTAGAACATACAAGTCCCGAATCCCCAGAACTCACGCTGTTGAATACCGAAACCCAGAAAAGGGAAGATTCGGTTATGATCTCTGGCCATCTCCAAGGAGCAATTCTAACTATGCTCAGTAGGATGATAAAGCCAGAAAATATATTGGAAATTGGTACCTATACCGGTTATTCTGCTATCTGTATGGCTAAAGGATTAAGTGATGGAAAATTATATACCATTGATATTAACGATACGTTAACTCCGATGGTCTCTCATTTTATTAGCCTTGCAGGATTATCCGATGTTATTATACAACATGTTGGTGATGGAAGGAATTATTTCCTTCCATCAATGTGAACTTTGATCTGGTATTTATTGATGCCGACAAAATCAATTATAGCAACTATTACAATCTCGTATTTGATAAGGTGAATGTTGGAGGCTATATTATAGCCGATAACGTTTTGTATTCCGGCGAGGTGGTTCTATCTGATTCTGATAAATCCAATAACGCAAAAGCAATACACCAATTTAACGAATTAGTAAAGAATGATCCCCGGGTGGAAAATGTATTACTCCCCGTTAGAGATGGTATTATGATTGTTAGAAAAATATCTTAAACATATGCCAGAACAATTACAAATTCCAACCAAATTAAAGGTCGGATTTAACAAGCGTGATGATACCTATAGTGGTCTTCTTGCTTTTATTACATACCCGTTAGCAGACGGAACGAACAAACACAAAAAAGCCTGGGATGGCTGGATTGACAGGAAAGTTAAAGTAATGGAAATAGATAATTCTCCTACTGAAGGCTTTGTTATCAACAAAAGGGAAGGTGGCGGTGGCCGCTGGAGTTACAATGACAGAGAAGCAAAAATCAGGGTGTGGGATCCTCGCGGGTTCGAAATTGAAATCACCATAGAGAATATGTTGGATATCATTGCAACCCATGGTTCTTATCCTGGTAAAGGTGTAGAGGGACAATTTGTATATGCGTGGGACAAGCTCCGGCTACATTTAGTTCCCGTTAAATCGGAGACATATAAAAACTCCATGGAATTTACTGATCTTTCCAAAATGTCTATTACGAAAGACGAATTGGTAATAGGTGGTACCTACATTACAAAAAAGCAGGAAACAGCTGTTTATATGGGATACTTGCCGTGGTATGAAACCTGGTATGGTAGTTCGGAAGTGAAGGTAGTTCCTAGCCATGTATTCCATATCGGTAATAAGAAAAATCCATCTTATGATCCGGACATGAAAAGGAGTGATTATCCAGACCACACCGATGACGAATGGGAAGATGAATTAAAAGAAATGGGTCCTGAATACATTACTGAATTCACCCCATTAAAAATTACTGATATTGCTAAATGCCTAGATCCAAAGCCAACACCAAATTTTGCCGAGGTGGAAGAGGAGCTGGAAAATTCAGACCGTATCTTCAGGAAGAAGAAAATAGTTATTGAGAATTCTGTAATTTCGATACCTAGTTATGGCGAGTTCAGTAGATATTATGCTAATCAATTTGTCGGTGATGTTTATTGGATTAAGAAGAGTGATAATGTTTATGAAGGATTCAGGTTAAAATGGATATTCCCTGATGGTGCTAGTGATGGTGGATATCGCGGTAATCCTACGAAAGCTAATGGATTACAAATTGTATATCAGAAAAGGTTAACTCTATCTGATGATGGTTTGGTTGTTACTAAATGTTCCAAGAGCGACAAAAAAATCTACACGTTACCAGAAATTAAAAAACTAGAGGTCTTTAGTATAAAAGCTAATATGACCGAAATGGTAACAAAAGAATTCATGAGTAATACCTGGATGAAGAAGGCTGAGAAGAAAAGTAATATTAGTAAATACGCATTCAAAGAAATAGTCTAATATGCACGCAAAACTTTATATCCCAAAAAAGATGAGCCTTGGTCTTCAGGAAAGACATGGGACTTATACGGGAAAATTAGGATTCTTGAATCCTTATAACGAAAAGGGTAAATTAAAACTTGGTGCCTCGTGGGAAAATTGGAGGGATAAAAAAATAACCCCGAAAGATATTGAGAACGTTCCTACCGAAGGTTTCATAATTAACCGTAATGAAGGGGTAAGGTCCAGCGGTTGGTATTGGAATTCCGGAAGGGAGGCAAAAATAAGAGTTTGGGATCCGCGTAGTTTTGAAATAGAAATTACAATACCCAATATGCTCTATATCCTTGAGCAATCAAACTCTTATAAGGGTAAAGGTCTTGAAGGTAATTTCGTCTATGGTTATAATGGATCACAGCTTATGTTGATTCCAGTTGACTCTGAAGAATATAAAGGGTCTGCAGAATTTACTGACCTGAAATATCAGAAGGTTACTACAAAAGAACTTACTCCTGGTGCAACAATATTTACCAAAGATCAGGAAACTGTTGTATATGTTGGTAAGTATGAGGTGGTGAAGCCTCATTCCGGTTATGGAACACAAACATTCTCTGTCGGGAAAGAACTTGTATTTAGTAAGGGAGAAGGGAAGAAAAAGGAGTATGTCTATTTGAAGTCTGATAAGATAGCCAAAATAATGGATACTGCTGTCTCTCCTGATTTTGCATACCTCGTGGAGGAATTTGAAAAACTCAATTTGGAGTTTCCACGGAAAAATTTGGATGTAATAGATGCACCAAAGATTAAGGCTGAAGAAATTAACCGATACGCTAGGAAAGTAAGTGCTGAAGTAGAATTGGGTGAGGGTATGTTATTTGTTCCACAGGAGGGTGGTATCTTAAAAGGATATAGGGTTATCCAAGTTAATAAACAGAAGTTTAGGAATTATGGAACAGACAAGAAGCCAAATCTTTATCCAGATGGATGGGAAGTGGATTATTTCAAATTGGTAAATCCTTATAACCTAAAAATAGAAAAGGGTGCCAATAAAATCCTTCCTGGAAAAGAAGAACCACAGAAGGTAGATTTGAACTATATTAATAAGCTAAATGCGGTAAGAATTAAAACTCACATAGCACATGCTTACGATAAGAAAATAAGAATTTTAGGTTAAACATAAAATCCCAATAGCAAATGTCAACAGGTAAAAAGCCCACAGGGCCAAAAACAAAAGACCAGCTGGTCGAAGAGTACAGTAAGCTTTTAGCTGAGAAGAAAAAAGAATTAGCCGGAATTGAAGCACCAAGGTGGAAGACACCATGCTCCTTCAAATTCTCAGAAGGATCTTCGGCTATCAACCTCCACACGGTGAAGGACATTCCCAAGCTAACTGCTATACTGGCCTTCCTAATCAGCAGTGAAAGGGATTACAGTGAAGCTGGAAAAATCCTGGAGGTGGAAACAAAATTCAAACACCAGGGCCACACTCTCGCAGAATGGGCAGAGGATATCAAGACCGAAATCGGTAAGATAAATATCTCTGTCAAGAGGGAAAAGATTGCGTCATTGGAAAAAGTTCTGGAGAGCCTGGAAAGTCAGGAATCAAAAGAAGCAAAACAATTGGCAGCAATTGAAAAGGAACTTGCGAGCATGTAATCCTTTTAATAAGTTCTAACTTCTTTCGGGAGGTTAGAACTTATTTCATTTAACTATTGGAATATGAAAGACCTAATAACAATCTATTATAAGTGTATTGTAGCTTCCAAGAAACAGATTTTATGGATAACTTTGTTTTTTATGTTAATGGGAGCTTTTGGTATGTCACCTCTGAGTTTTTTTAACCTTGCTTTTAGAAGTTTCCTAATATCGATTATATTGGTTCTATGTACAATAACACTAGTACTAATTATGAGAAAGATTCGGGGTGATAGAAATACAACAAATGAGTAATTATTATTAACAATAAAACAACAAGTATGAAACGAACAATGGTAAACTTGGACCAGGAATTAAGGTCACAAGCAAAAAAAGACCTAACGCAAGAACCGTTAGAGGAAGTGAAATTATTGTTGGAGGGCGATGGAGCAAGAGACCTCAACATAATGAGACATCTTGCACCCGAATCTGAATTAGTGAAATCAGAGGATGCATTTGGAAGAAGAATAGATCTAGAGGATAAAAATCTAAAATATGGAGAGACCTATACTATAAACCAGATAGAAAAGGTAGCTCGCAGATACCATCTGAGATTTTTATCTGTTCGTAGATTCGCCGGGAAAATGGACATTGATGCTATTTCCAAAATAAAAGAGTTCAGTGAAGAATACAAAGTGGCCTGCTTGGACGAGAACACTTTGAAATACAATTTCTTCATAATGGCTCCACAAGAATCCTTTAACCTGAGATCCGAAACTATCTGGGCTGCAAGAGAAAGAGAAGCAGAAGAAAGAAGGATTGCAAAAGATCCTGTCCTGTTTTATAAAATCGACGATATACATTACCGCCTGATTCATAAATGGGGTAATGATTTTACTATTTTTCGTAGGATCTATGGATGGATCTGGGATAAACTAAAAAACTTCACTATGGTAATGAAGATAGTTTCCACCTTATTTTTCTTAATATCCTTGAAACTTTCCTTATTATTTCTCGGATCTATAGAATGGACACAAGAAATCATAGAAAGGGGAGAGAAAGGATTTAGCTATGGTGGAATGATAGGTCTTTGCCTTGGTGTTTCTTTAATCCTTTATTGGATCCCGAAAGGCTGGGTTACCAGAAATAACTCGAGTGCAAAAGATGCGTTTTTTGGTAAAACGAACTGGAACTCTGACGAAAGGTTAACCTGGAGATAAAATAATAGGACCTTAGTGTAAAACTAAAATCCCTGAATCTACGTAGATTCAGGGATTTTAAGTGATATTAATAAGACATTTTTTTATTCATTATATGAATTTTTGGCTGTAAAATTTCATCCTATTTCTTCTCCCTAATGATTTATATTGAAAATTCATTTGGCTTTAAAATTTTATGCTTAAAATCGACCAAAATGCACTTCCAAGGCGATTATTTTAATCAAAATTCAAAGAAAATTAGCCTATAAAGGGTTCAGCTATTTTTTCTGAATTTTAAACAGCGGCGCCCTCTTTTTTAAAATCTCATGGATATTGATAATTCTAGGTAGAGGATATATAAAAAAAGAATTAGAAGATCCAAAATGATAGGGAAATATAATGAGATTATTGGTGTTCCATATAAAAGACCGTGTAAGGTTGCAGTAAATTTTAATATTTTATTAGCATCATTTATAACAACACTTGATGGTATAACAATTAACACAGGAGACAGAGTTTTGCTTTTTGGGCAAACAAATTCAGTGGAAAATGGTATTTATGTATTAACACACCAATCCCGATTGATTAGATCTAATGATTTTACATACAATGACGATGTTTATTCCGGATTACAATTTGTAATTAATCTTGGAACTTATTCTTCTAAAACTTTTATTTTATCTACTCTTGATCCAATTACCCTTGGAATTACTCCATTAATATTTAATATTTATAGCAGTGGATCTGGTACTTCCGGAACTGGTACTAGTGGAAGCTCTGGTACTAGTGGAAGTTCTGGTACTAGTGGAAGCTCGGGATTTGCTACCCCTGGATTAATGATGCTATATTCATCATTGAATATATAAGATATATGTTAATACTTAATTCAACAGATAATATTAGTTTAGTGACTAGTAGCTCTTCAGCACTAAAAATACAGGAATCCTCTGTAATATTAAATTGTACTTCTGGTGTAACCAATATAATAGGTTCGGGGTATAATATAAATACAATTAGTACTACTATTGTATCAAACCAGCCAGGAATAGGAAATCAAAAACAGTTAAAAACATTAACAATAACAAATATTGGTATTTCAATTAATACCATAACACTTTTATATATTACTACTATAGACCAATTTAATTTAATTCCTGAAATTATATTAAATCCAGGGGAGACAATTATTTATACTGGTGATTTATATAAGCATTATAATAGTACAGGAATAGACATTACACAAGGAGTAATACCAGGTCCTTCTGGTTCTAGCGGTAGCTCTGGTAACGGATCTAGCGGTTCTTCTGGATCAAGCGGAACTTCTGGATATGATGGTGTTGATGGAGGTAATGGTTCTTCTGGATCATCAGGAAGCGCTGGTAGCTCTGGTATTACTCCTCAATATGAAGGAGTATCAACAAATACAATAAATTTATCTACTTTAGTTAATGGAACGAATATAACAATAACTACAACAACAAATCTAGAGTATACAACAAATCAATTTATTCAAGTAAGTAATAGTTTTGGTAATGTTATACATGGAACAGTTGTTACATATACGTTTAGCAGTGGAGTTTTGGTATTAGAGGTTAATTCTGTTAGTGGTACAGGTACTTTTAGCTTCTGGATTACGAATTTGGATGGAGCTGCAGGAGGTGACGGAACCTCCGGGTCCAGTGGATCCACTGGTAATAATGGATCATCAGGATCCAGTGGATCATCTGGAACATCCGGATCATCTGGAACATCAGGTTTTACAGGAAGCAATGGGAGCAGCGGTACCTCGGGGAGTAGGGGTGCTAGTGGGACATCCGGTTCTGCAGGTTCTTCTGGTGCTTCAGGTACATCTGGTTCCGCTGGTAGTTCTGG
>Ga0214178_1000080_pt1 | contig 31318 bp, 26 predicted proteins | sample TroBogEpilimnion_28_FD_153016 | JGI IMG/M metagenome (GOLD analysis project Ga0214178, IMG submission 153016) | Freshwater microbial communities from Trout Bog Lake, WI - 17SEP2007 epilimnion | ecosystem: Environmental > Aquatic > Freshwater > Lake > Epilimnion/Euphotic zone | place: Trout Bog... | reverse complement strand
ACATTTATAATAAACATATATAAAAAAATGATAATTAATAGTTATATTAATACTCTTAATGCCTTATATATTTCATCTATCAGATTTACATATTAGAAACGGTGATAAATCACAATGTAGATACGATGAATATAAAACAGTATTCGATAATACTGTTATTTCAATTAAAAATAAGATAGATGAACTTCATTTGAAGTTTAATGATTATTTAGTTATTATAACTGGTGATATATTTCATAATAAGAATGTTATTGGCAATTATGGCTTATTGTTGTATAGAACGTTTATTGAACAATTAACAAAACTATCACGCGTTATAGTTTTTCCCGGAAATCATTGTTTAGTTCAGAGTGATAAAGATATGCCAAGTTTATTATATTCATCTTCTTTTCAAATTGAAAATCTTATTATATTAAATGATACAAAATCTTTTATAATTGATAATATTGGGTTTTCATATGTCGCAATAAATACAACCCTTGATGTTTATAGAAATAGTGGACGGGTTCAAGAATTACCAGAATTTCCTGTTATTAATGATAATGTTGATTATAAAATTGGTTTGTTTCATGGAACATTTGCCAAAGTTAAATTATATAATGGCGAAGAAATTAGAGAAGATACAAAACCTTATCCGTTAGAATGGATTAAAGATTTGAATTTCGATTATTTATTATTAGGTGATATTCATAAAAGACAATTATTTAATTATAAAAATACAATTTGTGGCTATTCTGGAAGTTTAGTTCAACAAAATTATGGCGAAGATATATTAGATCATGGCTATTTATTATGGGATTTAGAAAATAAGAAAATTGAAGAAATTAATATTAATAATAATATTGGTTATATTAATATTAAAGAAAATGAGAATGAAGAAATATTTATTAGACAGAATGGAAAATATGAATGTTTGTTAGAAGATGTTATAAAAAATAACTTAGAACTTTTTCCTAAAAATATTGAAATTAAAACTTTTTCAAAAATTAATTTTCATAATTTAAATAATTTATTAAAAAGATATAATATAATATTTATAATTGTTTCTAAAAATGTTGATAATCTTTTTATAAATGATAATCACGACTTAGTAAATAATTTAACAACTGAAATATATGATAGTAATCAAATCTCATCAATGGTAAATGATGACTATATATTATCTTATTTTAAAAAGTCGCTTACATCTAAAAAATACGATTTACTATCAATGTTTATTAAAGACAAAGATACATTATTGTTTGATGAAACAACAATTAGCGATGATTTAATAGTCGAATGTAAGAAAAAGAATAAAGAAATAAAATCATTAATCAATTTATGTAATATTAATAATGAAGTTAATCAAAATAAGAAATCGTTTTTAATTAGATATTTAGAATGGGATGGTTTATTATGTTACGAAGATAGAAATTGGTTAAATATTCATGATTTAGATTCTAAAACATTTTTAATAAAAGGAAGAAATGGTACAGGTAAATCAGCAATTTATAATATCTTATTATTGGCTATTTGGGGTAAAAGTAATAAGAAAAATAATAATTTATCAGGTAGTATTATTAATGCTAATAAAAAAAGAGCATCAACAATAATTGATATTGAAATTGATAAAACGGTTTATAGAATTATTAGAAAATTTGATAAAACTAAGAAACAGAAACAGAAAGAGAATGAAACAAGTTTAAATAATGATACAACTTCTATTTATAAATTTATTAATGACGTAGATATGATTCTTTATAAAGATGAAAATGGAAGTTGTAATGAAACAATTAAAGAATTATTTGGTTGTATGGATAATTTCTTAAATTCGTCTATGATAACTCAAAATGTTGATAACGATATTTTAAAATTAGATCATGAAAACACCATGAAAATTATTGATAAGTTTAGTAATGCTGAATATATTTATAATTTACAAAATTTATTTAATACAGCTAATAATAAGTATAAAGACTTTAAAAAAACAATTCAAAATAAGAAAGATGTTTATGAAAAATTATTATCAACAAACAAGATTGAAGATTTAACAGAAGAAGAAATCATAAATACAAATGATATAATTTTAAATTTACAAAAACAAAAAGAAGATTTATTAACAAAATTTAATTCGATTATGATTGATATTAAAAATCCTAAAAATCTTATAATTCTTGATACTGATTATAAAAAATTAATAAAACAATTAGAATATAAAATTATTAATGACGATGAATATCAATCTATGTTAATTAAATTTAACGAACTTAAATATTTATTAAAAGATGTTGAAGTTAAAAACTTAAAAGACGATTATAAAGAAGAATATGAGAATGAGACATTAATTGTTATTAATAAACCTTGTGAATTATCTATTTTACAAGACGAAGAAAAGTTTCTTAAATCTTATTTAATCAATGAAGTTTGTGAAAAAGATATTGAATTATTATTATCTGAAATTAAAATAAAATCTGATGAAAAACAATTATTAGAAAATGAAAAACAATTATTAATATCTTCAAAACCTCAGACTATTAAAAGACCAATTAAAGACGATAAAGAATGTATTTCTGATGTTAATAAATATTATGATTCAATTAATGAATTGTATGATTATATATCATCACATACAAAGGAAAATAGAAATGATAATATAATTTATAATAATGTCATTACATATAATCAATTTAAAATTAATGAAAAAGAAATTATTAAATTAAATGAAATTATAAATAATCATAAAAAACATTTATCTCAAATTGAAAATAATTTTAAATTATATTTTAAAAAACAACAAGATTATAATGAAGTTAATATCAATATTCCATCTACTTCTATAACTTATAAAACATCTGCTACTGTTAAGCGTTTCTTAAATACAATAAATATTAAAGAAGTTGAAGATAATATTAAACACGATACTGAAACATTAAGTAAATATTATATCAATCTTGATAATATTTCTAAATTAGAATGCGAACTCTTATATTATAATCAAGAATTAATATTATTTACAACGAAGGATGAATATAAATATAATCCTGCTTGCGAATATTGTTGTAAAAGGTCTTGGGTTAATCGTATTAATGAATTAAAAATTATTATTTCTAAATTTGAGAATGATATTAAGTCTTTGACTAATGATATTGAAACTGATGGTATTAATTATATTAATTTAGATAAAACAAATAAAAATAATATTGAAATTAAAAATAAATATTATTTATGTAATGAATGGTATGATTATTATAAATACAAGGAATCAAAAGATAAAATAACAAAAGAATTAAATGAAATTATTGCGTCCAAAGAAACAGTTGAAAATGATATTAATAAACATGAGAATATATTAAGAGATTTGAAGAATCTTAATCATATATTTAATGTTATCTCATTTGAATTACATGAAATCATAATTGATAATGAAAAATATAATAATTGGAATAAATGGAATATTCAATATAATCAGATTACAGATAACATTAATAATATTTCAATATATATTAATCAAATTGAGAAAGATATTGAATATAATAAGAATATTAAACCTCGTATTGTTAAATATCGTAAATTAAAAAAAATATATGATGAATGGGAAAGAATGAATCATATTCAATCTATTGTCAGATTTCATTATTATAACGAATATAAGAATCTTATTGATACTTATGATAAATTTAACGAATTTAATAAACTTGAAAATTCCAAATCATTGATAAAAGAAAAGATGTCATTAAACAACCAAATTAAAGATATTGATAAACAATTAAAACAACTTAATGATACTTATATTAAAAAATCTACAATGACGGGTTACAATAATGATAATAAACAGGCTTATATTAAATTATGTGATATGTATGATAGTATTAACGATGTTTGTGATACATTAGAAGATATTATAACAAATTTTCAAGCGTTTAGAATTGAATTATATGATAAACATATTTTAAATAATTTAAAAAATCGTGCTAATCATATTATTAAAAGTTTATGTCATAAAGATACTAAACCATTTAAATTAGATTATTATATTAACGTGGTCAAAGATAAGATTCATATTAACTGGCTTATAAATGATGATTTACATAATGAAGAAAAGAAAATTATATCTATTAATCAGGCATCAGGTTTTCAGCATTTCACAATATCATTAGCGTTAAGAATGAGTTTATTTAATAATAAGAATGAAGTCTTGTGTAATCAATTATTTATAGATGAAGGTTTCGTGAATTTTGATAAATATAATCTCTCAATAGTTCCTAATTTCTTAAAAAGTTTATTATTATATTTTAATAATGTCATTGTTGTTTCTCATATTGATATGATTCAAGATAATATTGATGAAACTGCTGAAATTAAATATAATAAATCAACTGGTGTTTCAGAAATGACTTATAATAGTCAAAAGAAAACAATAACAAAAAAGACAAAAAAATAACTGAAACATTAAATACTATTATTTTATTTTTCCCCCAAAAAGTTTTGGGGTAAATTTTAGGGAAAATTATTTTTAATATAGTTATCATGAATAGTTTTTATCAGATATTGTATGTGTATTTATGCCAATATTAATTTTAAAAAAAATGATTTAATTATTATAATTATTAATATAAAAATAAAAAATGCCAATGACAAACGCTGAACGACAGAAAAAATACAGAGAAAAACAATTATTATTAAATCGCAATGAATATTTACATATACAAAGTCAATATAAGAAAAAACAATATATTAAAAAGTTTAAAGATGATATTAATGATGATGAAGACGAAGAAGATGTTAAAAATGATGATGAAGACGAAGAAGATGTTAAAAATGATGATGAAGACGAAGAAGATGTTAAAAATGATAATGAAGTAGAAGAAATTAAAGAAGTTAAAGAACCTCAAATAACAGAAGAATTTATTTTATTAAAACCTCTTAAAAAAAGACCAGCACATCTTAATAAAACGATTATTATGGATGAAACAAAAAAAAGTTATGTTAAAAGTTTATCTCGTATTTATAATTCTTATTATCATAAAGAAATTAGTGACGAATTTAAAGATGAATTAATAAAATTATTATCAGTTCAGAAATATAATATTAATCTTATTAAACAAGAATTTAATATTATTGATAAAGACATTTATAATATTATTAAAATGACGACAAATAAAGTTGACATTCGTAATCTTAATGCTATTATTACTCGTATTAGAGGTTTTTCAAAACTTGTTAAAAAAATAACACCTTATACAGACGATGCTCAAAAACAATATGCTATTGCTAGAAATAATAAAGTATTTACAGCATCTATTAAGAAAAAATATAACGCACTTTCATTTAAAAAAGAAGATATTATGAAAAATTTAAATAATGATGATTTAGAATTAACATCAAAAGAAAAATTATTATATGGTCTCTTTACTCTCTTTCATACACGTCGTCCAGTTGATTATAATCGGATGCTAATAGTGAATGAAAAACCTAAATATGAAAATAGAAAGAAATTTAAAGATAGAAATAATTATTATTACAATGGTGTATTTTATTTCTATGTTACAAAAAATAAAGAAATTCAAAAATATAATGTTCCTCTTGAATTACAACTTTTAATTAATAATGAAATTAAATTAAGAGATGATATAGATGAAGAGAATAAGAAATATTTATTATTGGATAAAGATAATAAACCTTATAAAAATGCTTCTAAATTATCATGTGATATTATGTTAGTTTTTAAAAAGATTTATAAAGTATCAATATCAGCCGTTGAAATTAGACGATTATATGCTACTTATCTAAAATATGAAGTTATTAATGGTCGAATGAAAGAAGATGAACATCGTAAAATAGCTGATATGATGAATCATACATATGAAGAAAATCTTAAATATGCTTATGATATACAATAATTATTATTTGAAAATATTCTAATCATATCATCAATAGTTATATAATCAGTTCTTTCACTACCAAAATTATTAACAATATTATATTTAAGATCTGGATTAATAGCATTTATAATACTTTTTGCTTTACATTTATTTCTTCGTATATGTACTGATTTTGAAGCTTTTGATGAAAAAGTGATCATACATCTTTTACATGTTAGAATATTTAATCCATCGCATTTTTCTTCATGATCAATTAAATATTTTTTAGTTTTATATTTTTTGGCACATTTAGAACAAAAAAGACACTCTGATTCTGTTTTCATATGTTTTTTTTCTAAATGAATAGGTTTTTGTTCTAAATGAATAGGTTTTCTTTCAAAAATGACTACCTTTTCTTTATCATCATTATTTGAGTTTTCATCATTATGAACAGTATTATGGTGTCGTTTTAAATTGAATTTACGATTTGTTGTATAATTACAAAACTCACAATTTAAAATGACATTTTCCATATCTATATATGGTGTATATAATTTAAAATCTTATATGAGTTTTAAGCACAAAAGTGAGCAAACTCGATAGAGCTATCCAAAAAAAATAATTTTTTAAAACTTTTTCCAATTATTTTTTCCAATTGGAAAAAAACAAAAAAAGTTAATTACTTGTTCTATTAATTTTACATATTATATCAAACATATCATCGGGGTCGCCTACGAAATATTCAAGTCCAATATCTTTTCTATGAATAAATTTATTTCTAAACTTTTTTAATATTCTTTTTAGTTTATTATCACAGTCTTTACATAATATACGTAATAATACACTATATTTATTTGGAAAATTAAATAAGTTTTCTCGTGTAGTTTTGCCAACTTTATAAATTTCTTCATGTTCTCTTAATAAATAAATGTATTCACAATCGTTTTCAATAGGACTAATTGGATTTAAGGAACTTTCTTTAAATACACATAAATCATCGTTTATTATTTCGTTTGCCATAAAAAATTAAAAAATAAATTATGATCATTTTTTTAAATATGAAAAAAACAAATAAACGACCAAAAATATAATTCCTCATAGTTCATCAATTCGTTCATATACAGCGATTCAGGTTTTTACACCTTCTTGGCTATCTTTACATCATACTATTTAGAGGTTCTACCCTCTTCTTACATAGTTTGATGATTTGATACAGAATCGTAGCCTTCTCTACACTTCGAATTTACTATTAAGTAATCATATTCTGATCGGCATTCTTAACGCCAGAGATAACAAACTGTTATTCTCCTGAATGCGAGCTGATTATCTATCATAATATTCTTATCATTTTTTTCTTATTTTTTTAATTTTTTATACATTATTATCGTATAATATTAATATCCATCCATAACCTCCTTCACTTGCGTCTCTGGCATAACTTCCATCAGATCCAGAACCACTTCCACCATTTCCAAAAGTATTTCCGCCATAAAAATTACCACTATTATATGATGCTGCTCCATATGCTTGTGCTATTAACCATAAATTGGTTGATCCAGCTGTATATGTAAATGTTTGTGCTGTTGGTGTATAAATAGCACCACCTTGTGATATTAATGATTGATAAATACCAACACCACCATTACCACCGCCAGTAGTTCCACCACTATTAGCATTTGTTATAGTATATATACCACCAGCACCATTAGTAGTACCACTATTTTGTCCTTCATAACCACCATATGCGATCATAGAATAATTAACACTATTACTAGACCAACTAACAGATGAATCGCCGCCACTTCCAGCTAATCGTGAATTAAAATAAGCCCCATTATTACCTTTATTACCTACTACTAATGTTAAATTACAATTATTTAAATTAGTTGTATTTACTATATAACATAGACCAGCAGCACCACCTCCGCCGCCTTTTGATCCAGCTCCACCACCTCCACCACCTCCACAAGTTATAATATGTATTTTAGATGATGTTACTAATTGATAATTATTATAGGTTATATAATATTGATTTCTAGATGAATATCCACTAGTATTATTTTTATTACCATTAGCATATAATATTCCAAAATATCCTAAATTGCCTAATATTTTGAAATCTCCTTTTCCGGGTCCATTCCAAGATGAATTTAAATAAGCATATTGTAAACCATTCCATACATTAAACCATCCGTTATAATTTGCTGTATTATTTGTTAATAATTTATATTTTGGTAATGAATAAATAACACTTTTAAAACTAAAATGTCTATATTTTAATGCCAAATATTGTTCCACACTTATTCTTTCTGTTAATGTTAATTCGCGATTATAAAATATTAGTTCTGCTATTTGCCAATTACTTGTCTCTGATGTATTTGTTCCATCGCCTGTATAATTTCCGTAATTTATACTTAATGTTGGTGTAGCTGTTGTTGATTTTGATGGTATTGTGTAATTATCTGTTGCTCTTACATAATTTATACTCCAATCTATTCCATTAAATCGTGAATTCAATTCAGTTTCTACACCTATTATAAAATAGTTAGGATCCGATTGTTTGTAAAAAGTTTCTGTTCTCCATCCATTTGTAGGATCATATGTTCGACCAGCATAACCTCCATGAAAACCCCATAAATAATTTGGAACTGCTGCTGTTGAATCGAATATACGACGATTATATGTTGTTGTATTACTATCTCCAACATATCTCGCTACATATGCTAGTGTATAAGAACTTGTTGTTGCTATTCCATTCTGAGGTAAAGCAAAAGGCATTTTGAAACCATCATTATATGTTCCACTTACTACATTAAAATTACCACTTCCCACTGTTCCATATAATCCTTGTGATATATTCGTTTTTAATGGGGTTCCTCTATATGATGTTATATGTCTATTATTTCCTGATATATCATTCCATTGTGTTATATTAGTCCCTGATAATGTAAATGGTCCATCCCCAATATATTGCGCATATAATCCATTTGTTATTAATTTACTTTTATTATAAAAATAACTCATATTTAATTTAGTTCCTTTATTTGGTATTCCTGTTATATTCGTCGTAAATGAATTCGGATTATCCGCATAATAATCACTCAGTTTTATTATATCATTTGCTCTTCCAAATGTATTACTTATCGAACTGAGTTTTAATATTACTGTTGAAGGTATTGCCGTCATTTTTATAGATTTGTTTTATTTTTTTAAACTATAATAAAAAAATGATACTAACATTTATAAACTTCTGTTACCTTTAAATTGATTACTGGTCACCCAAAAAATGTCTACTTTCAATTCTTTCGTCGGTTTTCGCATTGGTGGTTCTGATATTGTTATCATCTCAAAATCAGTTCTTCCCAATGAGTCTATTCGCTATCAGATTGAGTTTGAATTTTCGACACCTGATGTGTATTCGATGTATACTTGGAACGACGACAAATTTCACCATGAGTTCTCTGTGCTTTTCGAACATTTCTATAATAATGGTTCGAGAGTTACTAACAAGAACGATAAATGGATTTTAGAGGGTCCTTGTATTACACGAATTGAGAATGGAGTCTATCAAATCTGTACATGGACTGAGAATCCCTTAGAAATTGTTGAAAATGATTCTTCTGTTGTTGAGGGTTGTGAGAAGTCGCCTAATGAGGTCTTGAAAGAGGTCTTGATGATGTCTGTGATGTAAAAATCACAAAATCGGGGTTATATAATGACAAATTAAGATGTTTTTTGTCATTTATATATCATATAAGGTATTATATATATTTCTATTATTAATATTATTATATTTGTATTCATATCCAAATTTACGAAATAGTATGCTAAAAATGATGCTGATATCATCATTAAACTGTCGGCGATTATTGCCCAATAAGAGACTTCATTAGCATATTCCTTAAATACATCGATCATTCTATTCGATCCTTTGGGTATTAATCTTATCATTATATAAAATAATATATCATGCGTTATTTGTAATGATAATGCCAAAAATATAAATTTTATTATTGAAAATTCTTTGAAGATTTTATAATATAAATAACGTGTTAGTATTAATACCAATACTATTACTAAGACATCTGCTATTACTGCTGATAGATTGAATGTATTATACCAACTTTTTAAACTTTTGGTTTTTATTAGATTGATATTTAATAATAATATTACTATCAAATCTGTTATTATTACTGCGCTTAATATTGATATATAGTCATTCGTATTATTGAAATTTGCTATATCTTTTGTCATTATTCTTTTATACTAATTTGTTTTATTTTTATCATTTTTAAACAAAAAATGATTTTTTAAATTAGTATTGATTTTTAGCGGGGATTGTTAGGGGGGCAATGTGTTGTGAGAAGAGACAACATATAAAAATGAAATCAAATAAATTTGAATGGTGTCGGCTTGGAAGGGTGATACCAAAATTAAGGAAAGATTGAGAGACAAGTCAAAAGATCAATTTAATAAGGGTTTTTGGCATTTAAGGAAACTTATTAAATTTCCTTAAATGTGACAAATAGATGTTTTAAATATTTAATATTCATTTTATATTTTTTTTATTTTCAAATAATTTATATATAAAATAATTCAATTTATCATAATAATATAATATTTTCGAAAATAATGTTATCAATATGACTTATATCAAATGTAATTTTATTATTCTCTTTGTCATAAAATATTAAATTATTTGTTTTTTCTTTTAAATCATCTGAGATATCTTTTAATGACAAAAACGTCCCTTTTGTCATTTTTATATCCTTTTCTTTCTTTTACTCCTCTTCACCATCCTTCTTCTTCGCATCCTTCTTCTCCTTCTTTACCTCTTTCTTCTCCTTCTTTGGCTTCTCATCATCCTTCTTCTCCTCTTTCTTCTCCTCCTTTGCTGGCTTCTCCTCTTCGCCATCTTCCGCCTTCTTCTGTTTCCACAAAGCGGCAATGTGCTCCATTTTCGCCTTCGCTGTCATCTTCTCCTCGCCTTCTGTCTCCTTCTCCTTCAAGATTGCCATCTGTTCGCGCATGAAGTAGTTGTAAGGTGTCGGCTCGCGTTTCTTCTTCTCCTCGCCTTCCTTTGGCTGTTTCTTCACCTTCGCGTCTTTCCCCTTCTCGATGTCTGAGTAAATCTTTCCCATCATTTTCACAAATTCTTTCTTTGACGGGATGTCAGTCTGAGTATCGATATAGGTATTCACACGGTTCTTCAATTCAACAGTATTCATTTTGTTTTGGATCCTTTGAACTTTTGGATGATATTTTTACTATTAATCTTTGTCATTTTTTTTCTCTTTTTTTTATTTTTTATACAAATTTATTTTTGTTTTAATTTCTTTCAAATTTTTTAAAAATTGATTCTTTACTTTCAATATTACTTTCATCTACCTAAGATCATCCCGATTATGCCTCTCGTTTATATTTGCTCCAACTTCTGCTGTATCGATGTCTCTTGTAACAAACAACATCATCATTCTTTCGAACAGCGTAAGGTCTTGAAGACTATTGTCGACGAATCTCCTGAGGTATTTGAACAGGTTGAAGATAACGATTCTCGTCGTAAGGTCGCTTGTAAGCATGGGTTTCGTTGTTTTGAAAAGGATTGTGGCTTCTTTCATGGCGTGAATCACGATGGACGCAAAATTTTGACGAAGAAGTTCAACAAGGAATGGAAAGCCATTACCATGAAGGAAAAAATAAAGAAGGAAATTGAAGAGATTGGGAAAAATGGTATGAAGGAATGGATTTAAATTTCATGAATGTTATATATGGGTCAATTACGTGTTGTGTTTTTGGCTCTTTTTATCTACCTGTCCAATATTTTACTATAGGCATATAATTATATTCATTGATTTTATCGAATTTTAATTGAAATGCTATTCTGAAATTAGTAATAGATGATATTAAACACGAATATCTATCATCAATTTGTAGTAAACAACCTAATATTCTTTCAAATGAACTTCTATCTCTTCTACATTTAATATAATCTAATAGAAGGGATAAATTAAATTTTTTGTTAATTTTATTTAAAAAATCAAAATGTATAGTGGTCATAGAGCCGAAACAGCCTTTCCAACAAAGTTTATTGAGATAGAAATTAGTGAGAAGATGGGAGTTAAAAGCGTCAATTATCCTTTTATCATTCTCATCATCGTCACAATCATGGTCAATATCCCATAGCATAGCATATTTACTAACATTAAAATTAATATACTGATTAATTACGATAGAATCATGTAAAATAACAGCATTATTAAAAAATTTATATTTTAAATAATAATAATATGGCAATAATTCACCTCGTCTAGGATATTCACTTTGAATAATCTTAGTTTTATATAATTTTATATTTGATGTTAAATAATCTTTATTACTATCATCATCTATAATAACAATCTTATTATTAGGATAAAAATTTCGAATTGATTTATAACATAATTGCCAATATAAATTAGTTTGTTCATTATTTACATGTCTTAAAATAATGAATCCAATATTTTCAATGTTTTCATTATCATCATAATCATAATTTGTAATAAAATCATCGCTTATTATAAGTTTTATACCTTCTTTAATTTTTATTATTGGTTTCCAACAAATTTCAAAATAAACCTTATTATAATCATAATTTACACATATATCAGATTTTGATTCTGTATCTATTTCACTATCTGTTTGTATGTCAGAATCTGTATCTAGTTCACTATCACTATCTATTTCAGAATCTGTTTCATTATCCGATTCAGAATCTGAAATTAATTCAGATGAATCATCGTCATTTGAATCAGAATTGAAATAATTTGTAATTTCTTTTATTGTTATTTTTTCATAATGATATAAATCTAATAGTCCATTATAATTATTAAAATAAGATAGTATATTAGCATTTATTACATCATCTATATATAATAGATTATATGATTTATTTGTATTTGAAAAATCTATTTTATTTCCTAAATATTTATATTTTTCAATATTGTTTTTAAAAGTTTGTCTTTTGCCAAATACAATAGGATATCTAAGAATTGTAATATTCATTTTATAAATATTTATATATGACAATGCTAAACTTTCAATTGTATTTTTAGAGGTCTTATATGGATTATCATTTGCTTCTTCTATATTTGTTGATGATATGATAACTTTATTTATGTTTTTTATTCTAGCAATTTCTAATATATTTAAGGAACCTAATATATTTGTATTATAACATAAAATTGGATCTTTTAAACAAATGTCTTCATTTGATAATTCTGCTAAATGAAATATACCATCAATATTATCATAATCTTCTAATGTTGTTTTAAGTAATTCTAAATTATTTATATCAATATTTTCATAAATTACATTATCATTTGTATTTAGATTTTTAATATTTCCAGATAATAAATTATCAATAACTATAACTTTATAATTAAGAGATATAAGTTTATCAACTAAATGAGATCCTATAAAGCCACATCCACCAGTAACAATAAAAAATTTATTCTCATATTTTGATCTTAAATAATCATATAAATATTTTGTTTTTTCTTGATCATCATCTTCATTATCATCGTGATCATTATCTTCATTATCGTCTTCGTTATTAATTAAGTTATTAAAATCAATAATAAAAATATTATCATTAACTTCTTTATCATTATTTTTAATTTCTATTTTATTAAATTTAATGGTATTTGATAATAAATTATTAAATAATTCAAAATTATTATTGAAAACATATTTATTACTTGAAAATGGTTTGAAAGATCTTATTGCTATTTCATTAATATTAAAATTTTGATTAGTATTATTAGTAATTAAAAATTCAGTTACATTAAGATTAAATTTGTTTTTAAATGTATCAACTTTATCTTTTTTATTAACAATCTTATAAGATGAACAATTTTCTTTATATCTAAAATTCTTTATATCATTAACAATTATAATAATATTATTAAAAATATGTTTATGATGATTTAGCCAAAATGGAAATAAGTTTAAATTTTTTTCATTAGTTAAATCGACAATTAATGATGTATTATTTAAATTCATATTGTATTAATAAATTTTATAATCCTTTAAATATAGAATAATATGTCTATATTATTTGATCCAAGTGAAATAAAAAAATCAGTAGAATCTAAAATTGAATATTATAATTCTTATGATAAATTAAATAATTATTCACCTGATAATAATGCGAAAAATTATAGTGATATGTATATGAAAGAAAAATATACTTATAAATTTGCTTTACAAAATGATACAACAAAAGAAATAAATTATTTATTTGATATAAATAAAAAACTATGTGATGATAATTTAAAAATACAAGCAACATATTATATTTTTTTTAAATTATTAAAAATTAAAAATATTGATGATGAAATAAAAACAAGAATTGATATTATTAATAATATAATAAAAGAATCTTTTATATTTTATTATTTAAATATTTATAATATTGGAATATTGCCAACTGATTATGTTGAATTGTCTAAAACTAATATAGCATGGTATGATATTGTTTTAAGTATTTTATTAAATATATTTCAAGAAAACTTATTTAATAAATTAAATCAAATATTAAAAATAATAAATTCTTCTGGAATAATACAACACTCATTAATTGATGATCTTATTAGTTATATTGATATGATTAATTCTAATGATACACGTAAAATAATAGAATTTTTTTATAATATTTTAAGAGAAAAACAAATAGATATATCAAAATCATATAATGGAAGTAATGGTCATTATAATTTAACAGTATTAGTTGTAAATAAATTTATAAAATATATTAATGAAAATGAAATTAAAATTAAAACCAATTTAGTTATATTAAAAGAAACATTAAAACATTTAAAATTAATTAAACAAAAACCAATTAATTTATCTTTAAAAATGGAAGAAACACCAAGTGATTTTAATTCACGAGAACCATATAAAATATTTGATATGGTTTCTTTAAGATCTATAAAAGATAGATATCATTATGGAATAATATTTAAAGAAAGTTCTTCGTCATCAGAAAAATTAAAAAACCTTTTTAATGAAAATTTAAAATTATGTAATAAAATTTTACTATTAGTATCAAACCTGGATTTTGATACTAGATTAAAACAACAATTAAAGCTTTTTGTAAATACTACTGAATCAAGTGATCTTGATATATCTTTTAATAAAAAAGATATATTTTATGATATTTTATTAAGTATTGTTTTAAATTATATTCAATTAAATTTATTATCAATTATTGATAGAAGTTATACGGATTTAGATTTTTCAGATATACGTTTAGATATATTAAAAATATTAAAAGAAACTGATAAAACAAATTTAATAGAATATATTTATAGAATATTAAGTATATATAGATTAGAAATATTAGGATTTTTAGATGAATATCCAAAATTAGATGAAACAAATAGGCAAATAAATTCTAATTATAGATTTAGTATAATATCCGAATTAGTTTCTTCTAAAAGTGAAATTATATTTAATCAATTTAATGAATTAAAGAAATTTATAAAACTAGGAGGAAAAGCAAGAAAAGAAATAATAAAAACAAAAGAACGCATTGTTGTTTATTATGATGATGTTAAATATAAGAGAAATGTTTTAATAAAAAATAATAAACATTTTGTAAAAATAAATAATAAATTAATATCTATTTTATAATGTGCGATCTACATGTGATTTAAGGATTTTAGAATTATCTAAAAGTATCTGAATGTCTTTTTTACGATCAACATCTTTTAATGATTTCTTTTTGCTTTGTAAATGGCTTATTAATTCATTTACAGAATTTTTATAAGCGTCAATTTGAATCTGATGACCATAGCTTTTAGCGAGGATCATCCATCCTAATTTCTCGAATAAATACTTATGCCAGCAATTAAGTCCGTGAAATGTCGCGTCTCTCATTATTTCTATTAAAAGACAATAAAAAAAATTGATATTTCTTTAAAAATTAAATATTATCGCAAATAATGCCAGAAATTAGCTGTTTTTATATTCATTTTAACCGCAGTCCTAGACAAATAACATTTATAAAATTTGATAATTATTTTTCTATTCGTTTAGATCCATGTAAGCCTATTATATTAACTCTTGATACTATCATATCAATTAGAAATTTATTTGAGATGTATATATTATCATTATTAGTAACAGAAGATACGAAATCGGTTGTTTTAATGACTGAATTTAAAGTTATCAAAACTCATATGATTAGAACAAAGTTTTTATATAAAAGAAGAGGATTCATGGATGGTTATCGATATATCTCAGTTGGAAAGAGAAATCCTTTAAATAAATCTGAACCAAAACGAGAAAGTTCTGATAAGAAAATTAGAAAGTTTATAATAAACTTTAATAGAGAATTTAATGAAGACGATCCTATTGCTTTAATGTCAATGTTAGTCGAAGATGAAATTGAAGATAGTAATGTAAATGAAATTTTAACTGAATATTATAAAAATAATACAATAAGTCTTTTAACGGGAATCAAAAAGAAATTTGGAAGAGATATATATGATATGATTAGAAGTTATTTATAACAACATTCAAAGTTTTGTTTATTTAATTTAAGGACTTTGAAATCACCAACACATTTATTATCAACAGGTCTTCTTTCTTTTGGACAAGTATTTTTATCCTTATTTTTCTTTATTTTACTAGAAGTTTCGATTTTATTACATCTTTGTGTAGATGGTTTTAAATAAGAACCTTTTGGGCATTCTTGTTCTTTTTTTTCACGAGTCTTATTTTTCTTTTGTTCATTATACTTACTTCTATCAATAATAAAACGACCTGTCTTAGGATTTAATATCTTACCTTCTGGACATTTTTTTTCAAATAAAAAATTTAAATGATTATTTGGTTTCTTTTGATGTTCTTTAAATATATAATTTTTACTTAAAATTGATGACATTAATATTACTACATTGCTTAAAGATAATTATTATATTATCTATAAAAAAATAATGATTATAATCAAATATTTAAAAGGATATAAGAGATATTTAACGGTAGGCTTTATATCTGGTATGATATCATCAGTTATTTTATCATTTATTCCAAAAGTTTATTCAAAAATTATTGAATATTTAATAAATGACAAAATAGAAAACTTACAAGATCATCTATTATTATATTTTGTTTTAACTATAAGTTGTAATATTTTTGCTGGAATACGCGGATGTATTTTTATGATTAATATTGAATATATAATTGATAGAATGAAACGTGATATATTATCAAACTATTTCAAAAAAGATTTAATATACTATAATGATAAGAATTTAAATGAAGTTGGTAATATTTTAACTACTGATGCTAAAAATATAGCAGATATTTATTTATTGAATAGTAATGTCTTTATAAGAGATTTGGCACAATTTATAACAATTACTTATATCTTAGGTCAAGAATCTTTTCTATTATATGTAATAACAATTCTAATATCTCTATCTTTGGTTATTGTTGAAGATATATATTTTAAAGTTATTTATGAAAAAACGATTGATAAAACAAATACACTTCTAGTAAAACAAAATAGTATCATTAATGATTATATTAATAAAATTGAGACATATCGAAGTTTACATTTAGAGAATATCATAAATGATATGTGGCTCAATTTAAATACTTCTTATATAAGGATGAAAAATAGAGATTCTATTTGTTATGGAATAAACTTATTGTTAACACAAACTGTTAATGAAATTTCAATAACATTATTAATATTCATTGGATTATTTTTAGAATATTCCACAAGTTCTATTTTAATATTTGTTCTTTATTTCAATTATATTAGTAGTATAATAAAAGATTTCAATGGAATCCAAAAATGTATCATAAAAAATAAATTATCAATTAAAAATGTTACTGATTTTATTAGTAATAATGATTCTAATGATAATTTAAGCGACAATGAAGCTTCTTATATACCAAACAATTATTTCAATCCAAATATAGAAATAAAAAATTTAACATTTTCTTATGATAATAAAAAGAATGTTATAAATAATTTAAATTTAATTATCGAACACAATAAGATAACAGGAATAACAGGACATTCTGGCAAAGGTAAAAGCACATTATTAAAATTAATTTTAGGTTTTTATACAAAACAGATAAAAACAGGTCAAATATTATTTGATAATGTAAATTTGAAATATATAGATAAAATATATTTTTATGATAAACTAGTATCTTATGTAGGTCAAGAACCTGTTTTATATCAAGGATCAATTAAAAAGAATATTATTGGTAACTTACATGAATATGATAAAGAATTATATAAGAAATTATTGTTTTTAATTAATGATTTTTATGATGATTCTAACGACGATTCTAATTATGATTCTAATTCTAATGATTCTAATGATGATAAGAATGTTAAATTATCAGGAGGACAAAAACAAAGAATATGCATATGTAGAGCAATATTAAGAAAACCTAAAATACTGTTATTGGATGAACCAACATCAGCGTTAGATATTGAAAATGAAATAAAGATATTGGACTTAATCGAAGAACTTTCGATATCTTATAAAATGACAATAATACTTATTTCACATAATAAACAAGTATTATCAAAATGTAATGATGTAATAATTTTATAATTTATTTAATTGTTTTAAATATTTCATTAATATTAAAATCATTTACTATTTTATATCTATTTGTGTATTCTGCTTTACTTCTAAAAAAGGTTGAAAAAAGTTGATTATTAATAGAAGATATATGATTTGTCAATTTCATAATAAATACAAATCTATCAGCGCATAAATTAAAATTATCTGTTGTTGAATATATTATTGAATTATTATTTTTATTTAATAAGCCAAATAAACGATGTGCTAAATCAAATGATCCGCATTGTGAGAATAAAAATAGTTTTTTATTTAATTCATAATTTTTAAATATTTCATTTAAAAAATATTCAGATATTGTAAGTTGTGCTTTTTTATCCATAATTAAATAACCATTTCTTGATTCAGTTCCAGTAAAACCATGACCATCATATAAAAATATTATAGGCGTTTTTGAGTTTGCTTTTAAAGTTAAAATATTACGAATAGCAATAAATAAATTATTAATAGAATAATTTTCATTTATATAAGTAACATCTATTCCAAATGGAATAGGTTTATGTAATTTAGATTTTTCTCCTTTATTATGATTCAATACTTCTCTCTCATTTTCACATGTATTTTCATATGTATCATCGTCATCTTTACCATTTTCTCCATAAAATAAATTTATTCTATTATTTTCTATTCCACAATATTTTTTATAAAATTCAATTTGATATAAAAAGGTACATAAATAAGATCTTGAAGGACTACTATTATGTCCTATAATATATATTAATAATGGTTTATCATTCTGTAATTCAAAAGAAGGTTTTATAATAGGAACATGAAAGGGAACGGGAACGGGAACGGGAACGGGAACTGGAACTGTAGATGTAACCAATGATTTTTTAGAAGATTTTAATTGATTTTCAGTTGGACATTTTTCTAAAATAGCAAGGTCTTGATTTGAATCATTTTTTATACTATAAAAATAATTATTATATTTAATATATATACCTGAATAATTAGGATTTATTAAATTATTTTTATCATCAATATAAAAAAGTTGATTATAATTAGTTGCTTTTGTATTTTTAGTATATAGTCTTAGTCTTGTTTTGTTTACATTAATATCAAATATATCAAGATAACCATATTCATTATTATTAATTGTTTTAAATGTTTTTAATATAAAATACCTCTTATCTGGTGTAAATTCTACAATCCATTTACACGAGTCACTAATAGACTCTTGTTTTCCTGTTGAATATTCGTATCTAATTTTATTCGTATCTAATTTTATTTATATCATAAGATAAATATACTTGTTTTTCGACGGTAGATTTAATTACAACACAATCACCATTTTTAAGCTTAATTTTGTCACCACCTTTCTTCATATTTTTTTTACGAGGCATAAAAATAAATTATCTAAAATAACAATATAAATTAAAAATTATTCTTGTAAAGAAAACATTTTTCCCATATCTTTTACTGAAAAAAATTCATATAAAATTTTATCAAATTTTTTATCAGACCATTTATCAATATTTTTAATACTTTTAACAGTTATTTCAAGTTTTTTAATAGCTAATTTAAAAATTTCTATTTTATCAGATGATAATGTTTTAGATTCTGAAAGTATTTTAAAAATTTTAATTTGTTGTTCAAAAACTGGAACCATTTTTTTTAAAAAATGTATTAAGAATACTTTACAATTATTCTTAATACATTCATTATGCATATTAATTTCTTTATAATTATCCCATTTTTTCATATCTTTTAAATAAGATTGACTTAATTTTTTAAGTTCTTTATACATTTTCATAACATCATTAGAATATTTTTTTTTAATTTCTTCCATTTTAACTAATTTAGCATTAACATGATCATCATGTTCTTTTGCTAGTTTTTTACTAACTTTACATTTACTAACAGAACATTTATAATATTCATCAAAAATTGATGAAAAAGACATTGAATAGTATCTATATATATGAATTAAAAAAATATAAATTTAGGGTTTTCCATAGTAGCTAATTTATTTAAAATAATATTAAAATCTTCATCTGTCCAATTATCAATATTTTGAACCTTCTTTAAATTAGATTTATCTTTTTTAAAGATTTTCTTTAATGTTTTCTTGTCGCTTTCTGATAATGATTTATCTTTAATATAATTATTATATGATACAATTTGTCTTTCAAAAAAAGGTATATAACTTCTTAAATATTCTTTTAAATATGTTTTACAATTTGCTTTAACGCAGCTATTATATATGTCTATATTTTCCATTTTACTTATATTTTCTAAGAATTTTTTTTGAATCTTCTTAATTTCCTTGAATTTTTTTTTAGGATCACTTAATTCACGAGCTTTTTCAAGATTATCTCGTTTATCTTGAATTATTTTTAATTTTAAAGTTTCTAATGATTTATCAGGATCGCATTTATCAGTAGAACATTTAGTAAAATTATCAAGATAATTCATACGTTCATTTAATTCTTTATTCATTATTCTATAATAATTATTTATTTAAAAATAAGATCCTAAAAATAAATAATGACTACACTTGTTTTATATGTTTTTCATGAATATAATGAAATTGTTAAGCATTTTATAAATAAAGCTATTTTTAAAGATGATAAAGTTGATTTTCTTTTGATTTGTAATAATGAAAATAAAATCGAAATAGATAAACCGGATTATGTTAAAATAATTTATAGAAAGAATGAAGGATATGATTTTGGTGGTTGGAGTTATGGTTTAATAACTAATAATCTTTATAAAAATTATGAAAATTTTATATTTGTTAATTCGTCTGTAATTGGTCCATTTTTAAAATCTGAAAATAATTCTAAATGGACTGATATATTTATTAATGGTTTAACAAACGATATTAAAATATTCGGATCATCTATTAATACATGTTGTGATTGTTCATTTGTTACAGATCGATTTAATCCGGCTTCTCACGTTCAGTCATATTTGTTTAGTATGAATATAGATACAGTTGATTTCTTGATAAATAAAGGTATATTTAGTATAACTAATTATATTAGTGATAAGACGCATGTAATCCTATTTAAGGAAGTTTATATGTCACATTTGATACTTAAAGAAGGTTGGAATATTGGATGTTTGTTAAAATGTTATAAGGATTATGATTTTAAAGACTTAAATAAGAAAACCGTTTATGGAAATATAATAACAAATGAGTATTATGATAAATTATGGAATGAATACGAAACAATTTTTATAAAAACAAATAGGGATTACGATTATAAAAATTTCTTAAATCGTTCGTAATTTTTCAATTATTTATAATATATTATATTAGTAATATAATATGTCTCAATATCCTTATTATGTAAGAACATTGACTAATACTATTAATGTTACTTTACTAAATTATTTATATGCGAAAGGATCAACGGTCACAGTAACAATTGATACAAGCACTTATAATATTTTTATACAGATGCAAAATGAAATAGATTTTAATGATGTTCTAAACAATGTTAAAAAATATTATAAAGAAACTGAATATACAGTATATATACCTCCTGCTCCAATAGAACCTGTATTTACAGCTGATCCTTTACCAAATACATCTAATACTTCCAATTAATATTTTTTTTATTTTATATAAATATTTGATTAATATTATATTTAAAAATGTTAGTGACTTATGATAATAATCATATTATATTAAAAGCACCTGAAAATGAAAATAATAGACGCAATTGTAATATAATTTTTGTTATTGATATATCTGGATCGATGGATACAATTGCTTCGCCAGTAAGTGAAAATGGCGAATGTGATGATTTATCAAGACTTAATTTAGCCTGTCACAGTATTAATACGATCATTCAATCATTAGAAGAAAATGATGAAGTCGGAATTATTAGTTTTAATAATTGTGCTTATACTAAAATTGGTATGACAAAAATGAATGAAAATGGTAAAACTCTCGCTAAAATGGTAATAGATAATTTACAAGCATCTGGATCGACTAATATTTATGATGGTTTAAAAAGGGCTTTTAATATGATGGAGAAAATTACAAATAATAATAATACAAGTATAGTTCTTTTAACAGATGGTATTGCTAATATAAATCCTGCTAACGGTATTTTGAATACTTTAATAAGTAATTATGATGTCACTAAAATAAAACCATTTTCCTTAAATACATTTGGATTTAGTTATGATATTAATTCAGATTTGTTAAAAGAAATAGCTGATAATTATAATGGAATTTTTGGATTTATTCCGGAATGTTCAATGGTTGGAACTGTTTTTGTAAATTTCTTAGCAAATTTATTAATAACTCATATAATCAATGTTAAACTCGAAATAACTTACATAGATAATACACTAGAAACAATAAATACAGGAGCTATTTTATATGGTTCTTCGAGAGATTTTATTTTAGATAAAAATATTAAATCATTGGATCTTTATTATAAAAATGATAAAATTGATTATACGCTAGTTCCTTATATTTACGATGATGAAAATTATGTCAATAATAAAACAAGAATATCAATCATAAAAATAATTAAAGAATATTGTTTAACAAAATGTGATAATTATAAAAATAATGATGAATTAGTAAAAATACTTGATAATTATTATAATTCAATCAATACAACATATGGATCAACAAACAGTTTTATTAAGAATTATATTAAAGATTATATGAATCCAGATGTTGTTTATGATAATTATGGAGTTAATAATAATTCAGGACAAATAAAATTAGCAATTTCAAAGACAGATTATTATAATAAATGGGGAAAACATTATTTGACTTCATTGATGTATGGATACGATAGACAGTTATGTATTAATTTTAAAGATCATGGCATACAAAATTTCTTGACTCCAACATTTGAAGCAATCAGAAATAAGATTGAAAATGTATTTTGTAATATTCCTCCTCCAAAACCAAAAATTATAAGAACAACTACAACAAGAATCAATAGTATGGAAAATTATTATAGAACCGAAAGTGTTTGTTTTGATGGTGAAGGGACTGTTTATATGTCTGATAATACAAGTAAACAAGTAAAAGAACTTAAAAAAGGCGATGAAATACTAACAATGAATAATAGATCTGCTAAAATAGTTTGTGTAATTAAACAGAATATTAATTCAGATGTAGAGGTTTGTCATGTAAATGGAATGTATATTACACCATATCATCCAATTTTCATTTATAATAAATGGTCTTTTCCAATTAGTTATTTTAAATATGAAACTAAATATTTAACAACTTTATATAATATTGTTCTTGATTGTAATCATACAATTCTTATTAATTTTATTCCAGTAATAACATTGGGACATGATTTTAAATATAATAATGTAACAAAACATGAATATTTTGGTTCAAATAAAGTCATTGATGATTTAAAGGAATTTAAAGGATATGAAGAAGGTTTAATTGAATGTAATAGGATGGAAGGAATTAGAGATGTAAAAACAAATACTATTATGAAATTAAATATATATTAGAAATAGATAAAAATGGGACATACTAGAATAAACATATATCGTCCTACAAAAGTTCCTTATGAAGTTAAAAAAATTTTAAGAATAAAAAATGCTATTAGAAATAAAAAAAAATTAATAATAACATTACCAACTCATTTAGCAAGAAAGGATATGCATGAATTATTAAGAGACAGTATAACAAATATTAATAAAATTGATGAGGTATTTGCGTATTGTAAATATGAAGATTTTATTATAAATATTATTAATACTATTAATTTTACTTTAAATCAGGTTAATAATAAGTATAATTATATTGTTGCTGGACCATCTTCATGGAATGAATATTATAAGTATTATAGTCGTTTAACACCATTATCTGAATATGAATTATCAGCTTTAAAAAGACTAAATTATGATTTATTTTATTTTGTCAATAATCATAATAAAGATGCTTTAATAAATAAAAATAAACAAATATATGATCAATTAAAAATATATATTGAAAATTTTAAAGAATATAAGGAAATAAGATCTAAACTAAAAGATCCTTCTAAATTAACTCAACATGAATTAACAAATTTAGGATTAAGAAAAACTTCATTAGAAGTAAGTAATAATATTTTTATTAATATTGAAACAAAATTAAGAGAAAGTTTAAATGATAAAGCAGGAGGTATAACATTTTATATAACAGATGTTGATAAAAATATAACACTTGGAAGCAAACATGTATTTCGACCTATTAAAAAATACGAAGTATCATTAGTAATTTATAAAAAAGATAGCGATACTACGCCTAATGAAAAATTTGTATCAATAATACCAAAGCCAAGCGGATTATTTAAAAAACAAGTTTTTAAGACAAAAGCAGTATCTCAAAAACCGGCAAAAGTTCCTAAACAAACATCTCAAAAACCAGTAAAAGTTCCTAAACCTCAACCAACAAGAACACAACCGACAAGAATACAACCATCTAGAAGTTCAAAAAAAGGCGGGTCAGTTGTAAGAGTTGGTCAAGATGCTAATATTTTATTTAAGAAAAATATTTTTTCTTTTAATATTTGTCATGATCCAACATTTGATCCTCAAAGAATTAATCATATGTTAATAATACCAGATTCAAGATTAAACCCATTACATTACTTAAATGAAGAAGGATTATATATTTTATATCAACAACAAATAAAAAATTTATTTATTTATGCGGGCGAATATAATACTAGTTCAATCAGAGAAAAAATATTTAATAAAATTAGTTTAGAACCTCTTAGTGATAGAGAAAAACAAAATAAATTATCAAGTATAGCATGGTCTTATTATACAATTTTCTATAATTCTATTTATTATAATGAGAGTGTTTTTATAAAATTATTAGATAATTTTTTAAAAGTAACTACAATTGGTGATTTTGTTAATAATCTTGAAATTGAAATTATTGAAAAATTTCGCCCTTATATCAATTGTTGTATTATAAATATTAATAGTCAATTACAAGCAATTCCAGAATTTAATAATGATATTGGTATTTTAGTAGCAGGTGGTGATTCTATAAGACGCTATAAAAATGATATAACACAAACAAAAGACATAGATACTAAAATCCATATTCCTCTTCAATATCAAACAGAAGCAAATATTAAGAAAATATTGTTAATTCTTCTTGAAAATATGTTTAATTTATGTTCATATTTTATAATATTTAAACAACATATCTTTACAGAACAAATAAAAAATTTTCAATTAAATCATAGATCAAATATCTATAATGTAGAATTTATATTATATAATACAGATCCTAATAAAGATTTATCTAATTTTAAGTTTAGACAAATTTACAAAGATAAATTTCCAGTAGATTTATTTTCATTAGATTATAAATGTGAAGCATTTTTAAGTGTTACTGATGGTGGAATTACAAAAAAATTACCTTTTGATTTTGAAATATCATTTCTCGATATTGTTGTTGAAATGCTTACTGACAATCAAAGTTATTATAAAAAAAATGCGGCTTTATCGAATAATAATCTTCCTGTTTCAACTATCGATTTTTTAATAGAAGATTTAACAAAAACATATAATAGTATTAAATCATCTTCTTTAAGATTTTTATCAGGAAAAATAGAGAAAGATCATGTTCGTTATGATGAATTAATAAGACTAAAATCATTACCGGCAGATATTAAACCATTCGCATATATAAATGAACAAGGTTCAATAATACCCAAAATTATAGATAATTATACATTAAGTGATTTTGATATTTTAAAGTCTCAAAGAGAACAATTAGATAATATTATAATAATACCAACTGAAAATGATAAAAGAAATATTGAATTAATTAAAGATTATGAAGAATTGGCAATTTTCCTTAAATCATATTATGATATAACAGATATTAAGCGTTCAAAAATTTTAATAAGTTATGAAATAGATGGATTGAAAAAACTATTAGATGAACAAAATAGACCCAAAGGAAGAGCAAGAACAAGAAAAGGAGGTTTAGCAAAATTTAAAACACATAATAAAGGTTATATTGAAGGATTTAATAAAGATATTATAATACCACAGATAGAAAAATTACAAATTTCAGAAAAAAAGAGAAGTAATTCAAGTTATTCTAAACAATATAAAGGATTATTGGAAGACGAATTATTAAAATCATTAGTTATAAATAACAATCTTTTAAGAAGTTATGCTTTATATATTGATCTTAATGAATATGATGATCTTTATATAAATTGTGAAGCAGAAATATTAGAAAAAGCAGAATATATTATCAAAGATAATAATATTATTAAAAATGAAAAAATAAATGAAGAAAATATTGATAAATATAAATTTGATTTTTATATAAAAATCAAAGATTTTTTTAAATCATTTGGGATAACAAAAATACCAAAGTATCAAAAAAATAAAGATTTATATGAAATTGATTGGAATGACGATATCAATATTAGTTTATTAAGAAAATATATTGATGAATATGGTGGAAGTTCATTTTATTATGAACTGGAATAAAAAGAAAATGACGCTCCTAGAAGGGTTCGAACCTTCGACCTAACGGTTAACAGCCGTTCGCTCTAACCAACTGAGCTATAAGAGCATGTTTATATTAATAAAATTATCCTTATATCTATTTAAATAAAAAATGATTTTTATTATTTATGAAAAAAATATTATAAATAGCTGAAAATATGAATGTTTCAAATGTTTCTATTAACATCATTAAGGAAAAACGTACGCTTTATAATATCATTAAGCGCTATGGATTATCTGAAAATGGAATTATTTATGGCGGAATGGTTCGCGATGAGATTGTAGCAACTCATTTCAAAGAATTATATGATAGTTATGTAGTTGAAAATAAGATTTATAATTCTTATGAAGATAAGTATTGGGATCGAACATTTCATCCAGAATCTAATAAAAGGTTGATTGTTCCGAATGATATGGATATTTACTTTGATGATAATAACAAAGCAGAGTCATTTATAAATCATCTTAATACTTACTCAAATCAATTTAATGGAAATGTTAGAGTAAGAAATGTTTCAAGAACAAATTCTGTATTTTATACAATTGGACAAAATATCAATCATAAGAAGATTAAGATAACATTTAAATTAGGTAGAACATTTGTTTTCGGTGGTATTAAGATTGAAGCTAATATTGACCTTATTATCAATAATTCAGATCTGAGTTGTCCTATTGAACCTCCTTTTAATAATGGAGATTTTACTTCAAACTTGTTCATTATTGTCAAGAATTATTCAGGACGCTATGATATCAGACTATCAAAGAATACTGGAACAAAACTAGATGAGATGAACTATGTTAGTAAGAAGCGGGCTGAAATGAATATTATCAATGATTTAGTTAATGGAAAAACAGAATTTATCAGAACTTCTAATGATATTTCAAGCGAATATATTAATGGCATGAGAATTCTTAAAATGATTAATCGAGATTATCCAATCGCAATTACTAATCTGTTATTTAGGGAAATTGATAGTATTGATGAAATTAAAAATGACTTTGATTGTTGTGATATCTGCCAATCATCAATTCGATGTGATTATGAGAAGGATTCAAAGATCGTAGAGATTAATACAAATAAGTTTTCTAAGAATTATATGCACCGCAATTGTTTCATTCAATACTTAGAAAAAGAGATATTTGCGAAGAGAATTAATGATAGAACAAATTGTATTGAATGTAGATGTACTCGCCGTAATCCATTCAATTTCAAAGAAAGTTACAAATTTTCATCTTTATATAAATAAAATAATGTTTATTATTTATTTAAATATTTTATGGGATTTTTTGTCTTTTTTTCTAATAATTACAAAACAACCAAATTTTCATAGTAATTTATGGAAAAATAAATCAGATGTTCATAATTATGCTGCCAATAATTTAATGGCTTATTTAGTTTTCTTATGGGGTTTTATGAGATTATATGGTGTTTTAAATGATTTAAAGGACTTGATAATATTTTCTTATATATTTGAAGGTATTCTCGTTTTATATGAAACATTAGTTACACAAAAAATAAAATTAAATGAAGGTTTATTAGTATCATTATTTTGTTTTATTATTGTAATTTATTTATTTATTATTTAATATAATTATATAATAATATGAATTTTATAGCGGATCAATCGTCTCAGTCGATTGTAGCATCAAGTAATATTCCTTTATTTGGCACAGCTAATTATATTGTTTATAGCAATACATTGGCGCCTTATAGTACTTGTAATGTATCTTCAAATATTTCTTCTAATATAACTTCAAATATTGGTTCAAATTTATTTTTATTAAAAACAGGTGATACATTATCAGGAACTATTAGCGGAACTGGTAATTTAAACCTAACAGGTTTAGGTTCATCAATAACAGCAAGTAATTTAACATCCAGCTTTAATTTAACTGTCAATTCTAATATTACTACTAGTAATCTAACAGCTACAAGTATTTTTTATAATGGAACACAATTATCATCAACCCTATCAACTTATGTTACATCATCAGTATTAAATAGTTGTAATTATTTAACTGCTGCTTCTCTTGGATCTTCTTATTTACAAACATCAGGTGGTCAATTATCAGGAAATTTAGGAATAGGAACATTAGCAGCTTCTCAAAATCAATTATCAATTTATACATCAAATTCTACAGCAAGTAATCAATTATTAATAACTTCAATATCTAATTCAGCTTCTATTCAATTAAATAATAACATTACATCAAACGCAATTATTGGCTTAGGTTGTTCTAATATTACTGGCAACTATCAAAATAATTTATTTTTAGAAACAAATAATTCAATCATTTTTAATACAGGTGGTATTAATGCAACTTCTTCAACTCCCAAAATGATTATTACATCAAATGGTAATATTGGTTTAGGTACTACAAATCCTTTAAGAAAATTACATGTTTCTGGTATTTCATATTTAGTATCTTCATTTGGCGGTGGTGCTCCTTCTACTAGTTCAATAGGTTCAGATGGTTTATCAATAATGATTTATCCGGGTGCTACAACTTCTGAATCTATGGGAATGGGTTATGCTAATTCACAATTATGGTATAATGTTCCAACTACTAATTATCATAATTTTTATGTAGCAGGAACATCTGTATTACAAATAAATTCATCTGGTTCAACAATTACAGGAACATTAAATGCTACAACAATTCAAGAAAATGGCACAGTATTAACAGCTAAATATTTACAATTATCTGGCGGAACAATGACAGGAGCTGTTACATATAATACAAGCACTGGTAATAATCAAATATCTATAACATCAACAAGCACATCAGCAAATAACAGTATTTATTTAAAAAATAATTCAACATATAACGCTTATATTGGTATTGCTGGAACCGCATTTGGTGGTAATTATCAAAATAATTTATTTTTTGAATCAACTAATAATGGAATTGTATTTAATACAGGAGGTAGAACATCAGCATCAATTCCATCTTTATTTATATCATCTACTGGTAATGTTGGAATAAATACTAGTAATGCTACACAATTATTACAAATAGGAAATGCTGGAGCATTAAGAATAGCTAATGACACAACTGATTATACATTATTAGGAACTCTTGATACAGATGGAACTACAAATACGAGAATTGTTGTTAGTGGAAATACAAGAAGTGGTTATGCTGGTAATATTGAATTGTATGCTACAAGTGGTAATTTAATTTTTTACACTAATAATGCAGAAATAGCAAGATTTTCTAATGTGGGTTCATTAGGTATTGGAACTAATTCACCAACATCATTATTACATTTACATAAATCAACAACAGCAACAGATATTAAAATTCAATTAACTGATGGAACTACTGGCGTTGCATCTGCTAATGGCTGTGCTATAATTAAAACTGGTGCTACCGAAGATATGTGGGTTCAAAATTATCAAAATGCAAATCTTCAATTTACGACAGCTGGTAGTAATATTATTAGTTATACACTTGGAACTGAAAGAACTAGACTCGATTATAGAGGTTATTTAGGTATTGGAACAAATGCACCAGCTCAACGATTACATGTTAATGGTGTAATAAAAGCATCTGATTTTTCTGGTGCTTATAGTTCAGTATCTTTACAACCAGGAACTTTTTGGATGGGTTTTGTTGAATTTTTTAATCCTTCTGGAACAAGAGGTGGTTATGTTGGATGGGGTGGAAATTTAACAAATTATATAGATTTAGCTACTGAAAATGGTTATTTAGGTTATAGAACAACTGCTAATTTAATTGTAACATCTCAATTAGGAATTGGCAATGGCACAGCTTCCGCAATTTCAGGAACAAATGTTTTAACTGTCAATGGAACTTCATATTTTACAGGAAATGTTGGTATTAAAACAACATCCGCAGCGACTTCATTGGATGTTAATGGTGTTATAAATGCTAATAATGCTCTTGGAACAGCAGTACCATCTAATACAGGAATATACGGAGGAACAGGAGACAGAATAATATTTTATCCAGGTGTTGCTGGTGGTGCATATCCGTATTCAATTGGGATTAATTCTTATGTAATGTGGTATTCAGTTCCTTCAAGTGCAAGTCATATATTTTATATAGGAGGAACAACAGCAGTCGCAACAATAAGTTCATCTGGATTATCAGTTTCTGGTATTACTGCTACAAGTTTAACACTTAATACAAATGATATACTTTCAGTTAGAAATATAACATCATCTGGTATTATAAATACTACTAGTAATATAGGTATTGGTATAACAAATCCTTCAAATCCTTTATCAATTTATAACTCAACATCAACAGCAAGTTCAAGTAATCAAATTTTAGTTACTTCAACATCTAATTATGCTAATGTTCAATTTAATAATGGTATTACTTCAA
>Ga0214178_1000070_pt1 | contig 33521 bp, 48 predicted proteins | sample TroBogEpilimnion_28_FD_153016 | JGI IMG/M metagenome (GOLD analysis project Ga0214178, IMG submission 153016) | Freshwater microbial communities from Trout Bog Lake, WI - 17SEP2007 epilimnion | ecosystem: Environmental > Aquatic > Freshwater > Lake > Epilimnion/Euphotic zone | place: Trout Bog... | reverse complement strand
ACTGCTACAAGCTCTCCATCAACGACGTCTGCAAATTGGAGTTTGTAGCTTCCCAACTTTTCTTTGTCAGATTCATCGCAATAAAAAAATGCTTTTCCGTATTTTTCCCAATCCATTGCATCTTTACCGCCGGCATATTTTTGAACACGCTTATCGGCTGCTGCTGCGCTCCAGGCTTTATCGCGAGCTGCGATTGGAAGATCGGTTGATCCGGTTGCTGAACGGCCATTGTGGGCGATCCAAGCATATTCAGAATCATCTTCATCGTCTAACATCTTTGTGGCTGCATCTGCATCTTCGGATGGTGCGTAATCCTCTGGCTTTACAGCTGCGTTTTCTTCTTCGGTTTCATCTTCGTCTGGATCGTCGAGATTGAGAGCATCAATAACTGGATCGAGAGCATTATCTGCTGCGACGAGTAGGTAATAAGCTTGAGCAGCTATTGGATTTGCATCTTTGATTTGCTCGAGCAAAGTCTGAGCTGCATCGATGGAAGCATCTACAGCCATCACGCTATTTGCTACACCATAAGCATTTGATCCAAAAACTTTAGGTGAATCGGCATCGTTCATTGAGTTATCTTCTTTCATGAAAGCCGAACGCTCGGCGAGTTGATCATGTATTTTTGACGACCAGCTAAGTCCTGGATCGCCGCCCCATGCGCTCCAAGCAACGCGACCTGGAGAAGGGAATCCTTCTTCACCCGCATTAAAACCTGTTGCTTTGCTATCCACTTGATGACGCTTAAGGAAGCTATACATCCGGAGAACTGTTTCAGCTGAAAGTGAGTGACCAGCTGCTAAATCGGAAGCTCGCTTGCGTCCGGTATTTGTAAAACCTTGACCAGCCTTACCATCTGCGATCCAAGCCAAAGCTATCTTCGCTTCATCTTGAACACCTTTTGGCGGGCGATAAGTGTCAGCCATTATTCAATCACTCCCATGATCGGTGGCTGGATGTCTCCATCTGATCCAAGGTTTGGAAGATCGCCACCGGCGGTAACGTTGCCGGCAAGACCTTGGTTGAATACGTCTCCACCTTCGTAGGTCTCGTAACCTTCCATGACGCGAACTTCGTTTGGAGTGCGAGCGCCCATTGCAATATGCAGAGCGTTTACCTTTGCGCGAGATAGAGCATCGGAGCGCAATAGGTGTGAAGTATCGAAAACAACATCGGTGCCTTCTGGAAATAGTTGAGACAATCCAACTTCCAAGCGACGAAGCCAAGGCATGATGGTGTGAGTTAAGAAATTTATCGATGCTTGTTCAACATTCTGATAAGTCTGATTGTCGCCAGAGGCAAGGATTAGGTGAGATGGAATTCTAAAGACACGAGCGATGTCGCGAATCAACTGCTCACGAGTTTCGATCATTTCCATATCGGCTGCGGAAGTTGTAATTGGCTTCCACTTTAGGCCGTCGGACAAAACTGCTGGCAAGCGATGGCGCTTGTGAGTGTTGAGAAAAGTGTCGCGAACTTGAGCAGCTTGTTCACGAGTTAACTTTTGATCGGTTTCAACGACCGATGATGGGGTTGCGCCTTCGCCATAGAATTGACCGATGTGACGATCCATCGCCATAGCGATACCGATCAAGTTACGATTTTGGATCATAGGTGAAACGCCGACCAAAGATTGTGGTGGAGTTATCCAGCGAAGGTGAAGCAATTCCTCTGAAGCAATTTCATTTCCAAGGTGAAGATACTTACGGCCAATTTGATCGCCGGTTGGTAGAACCTGCATTTGGTAAGGGTGGAGTGGGACTAGCCCGATGATATTTCCACGCTTATCTTGATCTTTGTGGATGTAAGCATTTCCATGAAGTGAAAGCGAAAACATAGTTTGGTGAATCAATTCGAACATATTTGATTCGGGATCTGGATTTAATAAAACATCCGGAAGTCCAACAGATACTCGCTTGCCTTTAACTACTTTGAAAGCGCGAAGCGGTAGAGATGCGACTGTGTCTGATAGTAGAGAAACGCAACCGAGGACTGCTGAGATTCCTAGCGCTGACCATTCGTCGATGCGCTCGCCAGCAGCTGAGGTGATATTGGTTTGACCATAGAGCTGCGAAAGCGGTGCGACGTAATTGTTGAATTGCGGATAACGTCCAACAATTCCACGTCTTAAAATACTCATTCAGAACCTGCCGATGCTAGAAATGAAAGTGCCAATGTTGCTATTCCCCCAGAAATTAGACCAGCGCCACGTCCGGCGATTACTGCAATTCCGGTGACGATTAAAGCTGCGCCAACGATTTCAGCGATCGAAGTGATCAAATTCAAAGACAGTCGGAACTTCATTTGTGTTTTCTCCCAAGTTTGCAAGATTAAATGCTGCTGGTAAATAATCGCCTTGACCATGCCACCAGGTAGCACGTTCCAAAGCCATTACTGATGAAACTGCCAAGTCAATGCGTCGAGTTGATCCACGCTTTTCTTTAGCCAATCGAGATCCACGTTGATCGACTCGAAGTGTTGCATTTCCAACGTGTCGAGCAAGTTGCGGATCACCGTTATGTGTTACTTGATGGTTGACAACTGCTTCATAAAAGCGAGTCGTCGCTGGTGTCATTCTTGATGCTGTTTGAGGAAACGTGACGACAGGTAATCCTTCATCATCCAAGACTTGGAATGTCCGCGCCCAACGATAGGGGTCGCAAGCAATTTCGACGACGTCGTATTTCTTGCAAGCATTTCTAATTGCGTCTTCGACTTCCAAGACTGGAACCTGCCAATCGGCTCCGGCTTCTTCCGGTTTTTCCCAGACATAAAGTGGAACGATGTGGGGAGTTTCATCAACCTTGACAGCAACGATGACTGTGCAGTCTCCGTTGAAAGATCCATCGAAACCGAGGACAACTTTGTCGTCATCGTTGAGTGGTTCATCTGAGTAACAGCTGTCCCAAGCGCCATGAGGTAGCCAGGTGTCGGATGTGGAAGTCCAGACATTAAGTCGCTTTGTTTTGAATTCCGCTTCCGGAGTTCTGAGGACAGCGCTTGCAAAGTCGTTTTCGGCAACGATGTCACCAAAACCAGGATTTGCAGATTTCCATGCACCTGGATCGCGATAATCCAACGTTGGGTCTGCTTCCCACCATGCGAAATAAAAACTTGGATCGTGTATCTCACCGCTGGCCACCCTTTTGCCATATTCATAAAGTTGAAAACACAATGAATCTTTTCCGGTGGGATCTACTTTGACCCCTGCGGTAGTGATCGCAACCAATAAAGGTTCGCGACGTGCACCCATCGCCAAAGACATAACGTCAAATAATTCGCGATTGGGTTGTGCATGAAGTTCATCGAACGCGACGAATGTCGGCGATAAACCTTCTTTGGTAAATGCTTCAGCAGAGAGCGCCCGATAAACTGAGCCAGTTTTTGGGTTGTAGATTGCGTCTCGATATACATCAAGAATTTCCGATAATTCGGGCTGCATCTCCACCATGCGTTTGGCAGTGCCGAACACAATTTTTGCTTGCTCCTTTTCAGCAGCGCACGAATAAGTTTCGCCACCGTTGGGACCAAGGACCAAGTGCTCCAACGCAAGTGCTGACAGCCAAGCCGATTTTCCATTCTTGCGAGGAAGACCGATCAGTGCTGTTTTATGTTTCAAAGTTCCATCCGCTTTTTCAGCGAATAATCCTTTGGTTAATTCTTTTTGCCATCCGCGAAAGATCAGCGGTTCGCCGGCAGCGCCAGCAACTGAATCTTTTGTAATGGAGCAAAGTGCTTCAGAAAAATCGATGATGTCATCGCCACGACTTTTTTTCATTTGCGCCGGAGTTAACGGTGAAACGAAAGTCGGTGGCCAACCTTTAATCCCCTGGGCTTTTGCCATTATTTTCGATTTTCTCTTTTCGCAAGGAGCTTGTCGATTGCACTAACTCTCTGGACTTCGGCAACTCCAAGTCGAGAGCGCGATACCGGATCAAAGCCAAGGCTGGCAAGTGAATCGGTGAAAGCTTTATTTACGGCGACGTAAGCTCTGGCATCCGCTGCCTCTAGCGTAGCCAGGTATTTGACTCGAGCAGCTGTAACTACATCTGCAAGCTTCGCGGCGTTTTCGATCGCGTCGCGATCTGATTGTGGGGAAAGCCAGGTGATACCTGCGTCCCATGCTCTGTTCCAAAGTTCAAGGCCATCCTTGCCAAGCATTGCTGGTGGCTCCGGAGTTTGATCTGCCATCGGTAAAGCGGTGACAACTGAAAGCTCTGGCAACGCGCGACCGCCGGTGTCTCTACCAGCTGCGCGACCTGTTGCTCGTTTGATTTCGATTGGCTTCGGTGGTCGTCCCATATCTAAATCCTATCTCGTCCCCTGATTTCGTAATTTTGAGCGTGCGTGTAAATGACGGGGGCGATGGGTCATAGTGTAATTTTCAGAAAAAAACGCATAGCCATACGTCATGCAGTCTTATCTCGTTTTGCTGAGTTACAAGATCTGCAACAAGCTGCAAGATTGCTAGGATCTAGCCCTAAGGTTCTATCTACTGCCAGTGGAATTAAATGATCGACGGTAGCATCAAGGCCGGCTAATTTCTTTTGACATTTGTAGCAAGTCCATTGATCACGATCAAGAATGAAACGTCTGATCTTCTGCCACTCTGCACCGTAACCTCTTTGGGTAGTGTTCCCTTTAGGTTTGGAATTCATTCTCTGTAATAAATTATTTGCACAAGTTGGACATCTGCTTGCTCTTACTGGCACACCGCAATCGATGCATGACATCATCGCACGCATGGGTTATTTTTCTTGGGTGTAGTAAATAAATGGGCCGGATGTATAGACATCGTTTCGTGATGCAATCTCTAAAGCAAATTTAATTTCTGCTCCAGCATGAAGTGCACCGATTGCATACGATGATCCAGAACCAACACCATAGAATCCATGATCAGTCATTGACACTGAGAAGTCATCTGCAATTTCAAAGACTTCACCAGCAACTGAAATCAAGAATGAAAATCTATTTTCACCATCACTTGAATCTGCATCAAGTTTGTAATCATTATCTTTGAAACATTGTTTTAGTGATGGAATAACTTTTGAAATAACAAAATGATAAATATCTTTTTTGTCTGTTGCGTTTGGTGTTGGTGGATTCCATAAGTGTTGAGCAAGATCGCAAGCGATAACTTCTCCACTGCCAGCAATTAAAAATTTTCCGCGTTCTGAAATCTTAACCATTTTTTCATGATTATATTTTCGTCCGTTAGGAGCAGTCACTTGGTTATCTGCACCAAATACAACACGATCGGGATATTGGATCGCCACGATCGTAGTCACTTTTTTATTTCCAATCGTTGATCGAGCAAATCGTTTATAAAATCGTCAATAATATGTTTTTTTGAATCTCTTGTTTTTTTCTTAGATTCAACAGCGTTCGCTAACGCTTCGTCAATTTCTTCAATCTCTGGTTCAGTCATTTTGACCTTTAGGGATACGACGAACCGATAGCGCTAGTGTATCAGACATAAGTCATCATTTTTGTCAAGCCGAGCGCCGCGTGGCGAGAATTTGGTTGAGGTTATACAGCTGACCCTTTTTGGCGATCTGGTGCCTTTTAGCCAAAGTGTAAACATATTTCGGGACAACTCCAAGATATTCAGCAATCGCTTCGGCATCCAACCAGACCTCTTTGCGGGGATCGGTTAAGGCCACAGCTATAAGTCGAACGATCGTCCATTGGGTTTTACATTTTCTACATTCGACGATTTCAGTCAATTCGCCATCTCGGACTTTTAGAATTTGACCGCAGGGAAGACCTTGCTCTGTATCTGCTGGACAGGCAATCCGCTTTACCTTCTCGACGTAAACTCGAGCTGCATTGGATCCGGTTTTGTGAAGCTCTTTGATTTCCTTTGCATAATCTTCGAACCAAGGTTGAGTGCCGGACCAAGTCAGTTGGACTTGAGCAAATTTCACAGCTTGATCGATTTCATCTTCCAGCGCCAACTTCCGCAACATCGCCGGCGGTGTCAATTTTCGCTCGGACCGAATCAGCTTCTCCCACTCGTGCAACATCCCCAAAATGTCATCGCCAGCGATAAAGCTGAGGGCTTGGACATTGACGCCGATTGTGCGCTCGCCACTGCTGGAACCAGCACCACCATTGCCAGGAAGCAATTCACCATGCGCTGCACGCCAGAATTCCAGAATGTCATCCAACTGGGTATGCAAAGCACTGTGACAGCGTTGGCATAAACCTTCGAATTCGAGGGCTTTGTGGCAGTTAGGGCAATTCATGTTAGAACGGTATCCCATCGGTTTGAGCAATCTCTGGTTTTGGCCAATAGTCCGGCCAGCTTGTCGGAATCGGCAAAATCGCTTTACAGTGATGACCTGCCAAAATTATGTTTTCATGGCGAGATGCCAAGATCCGCTGTTTTATCCAAAGACTTGCCATGAAGGATTCGGCGGTCTTTCGGATTTCATACATCAACACCTTTTGGAGATAGGTTTCGATCTGCTCGGAAACATTGAGTCGGTTTGTATCAAGTTTCACAGTGAAGCCAGTTTGACAGATCAATTTCCAAATTGCGGCATGGCATCGATTGCAAAGGTCTGGATGGGCATCTGTGGATAACTTATAGCGAGGAACTTCCCAGAGCATAGGCGGTGATTTTTTCATTGGCTGTTTTTGCTATCCGTTATCGGCGGCTCTATATAGCCGCCACCGATAAGCGGTGATTTCGACCACCGCTAAGCGGTGGTGCCACCGGATAGGCTTTTTCTGATAGTTTTCTGAGAAAGTTATCCACAGGCTAAGCGGTTTCAATCTCTAAATTGAAGGGCACTAAGTAGTCGATTGGATACCACAATTCGCTCGGACCGACTCTGACAGTCTTGACTTTGTTCTCCCGCAAAGCTTGTTTTCTAGCAGCGCGGTAGGTGTTGTTGTCAGAATCTTTGCCGATGATGGCTGAGATTTCGCTCGTATTCTTGCCAGGATTGGCTGTAACGGCTTCGATCCAGCGATCTGTGGCATTATCCTTTTTTACGCTTCTAGCATCGCCACCGCCCAACGTGAGCCCTCTGGTGGATTCGTCAAATTTCACCAACTGCTCCTCGAGCAGAACATCGCGGCCGTCTGCGGAGAAGAACCGACCATCGTCGGTCTTCTTTAGCAGCCAGCGAACATCGGCCCAGTCATCGATTCTGGTGGCGCCTCTGGCGCGATCAACGCCGAATTCTTGGGCTCTGCCGGTGTGGACGGGGAGTATCAGATTCTTGATGCCAGCACGCTCCTTGATGATGTCGAGCATATCGAGGAAAACGCCCACATCTGAGTTTGAGTTCTCATCGCCACTACCGGTGAAAGCTCTCGCGAATGGATCGAGGATCCAAGTGTGGACATTCATCTGACCTAGAATGTCGATAATTTGCTCTCGGACATAATCGCTTCGAAGTGGCACGCTCTTTCCACGAAGGTGAAATAAGGTGACGCTTTCGGTGTGCTCGATGGCAACATCTTTCATCCATCGGCGATATTGGTTTTCGCTTACTTCATAGTTAAAGATAACGACGCGACCAGGGTGATTTGCTGGCTTAAAATAGTTAAGGAATCTGGTGCCATCGACTAGGGCTTTGGCAAGATTGTTGATCATTGTCGTTTTGCCGGCTTTGTATTGCGCGGTCAAAGTGACATTCGCTCCGGTAGGGATTAAGCCTTCGATAGTCCAGTCAACTTCTTCAACTGGCAGCTCTAATTCTTCAGCTAGTGTTTCGACGTAAATGAATGGGTCGTAACGTTTTGTCGCATCTTCATTGTCGAGTAATTCCTTCGCTCTCCGGCGAGCGCGACCTTTGGCGATTTCTTCATTTAGAAGGATTTCGTCATTGGTTAAGAATTTAGGTGGTGTGCTAGAATTGTTTTCAACATAGCCATCGCCTCTAGGATCTAACGATTCAACGCGGTGGCTTTCGGTATTTTGGACGATCGATGGAACGCCATAACCATTCGCGCGAAGTTGACGAGCTGCTGCTTTGTAATCGCCATTATGTTCAAGATGTGTAAATGCCGAAAACTTTGAATAAGGTTTTTCAGCTTCAAATTCGGTGCTAGTTGAAAAGACGAATAAGTTGTCGCCATCATTGCGACCAGTAGTGGCGCTAATTCCAACGCTCTTGCCAGGTCGTCGCCAATATGTAGTCGATCCGGCGGTGAAGACTTTGCTCCATCCGCGCGGAATCAGAATCTCATCCCAAGTCGTTCTGTTGCTGTAGTCATCGCCAGGGCTGACACCACCACCAGCATCCGCGCGATGTGCGATCACTTCCAGCACTGTCTCTGGCGCTGGCATCCGATCCAACGCCTTCAAAACATTGTGAACCGCTTCGCGCTCGTCCCAGGTTATTGTCGGAATTGATCCTGGTGAACCTGCGATCGCGACCCACGCCTTTCCCGAAGGATGCACCATCCCACTAGATGGCGCGACGATTGAGAAGCCACCTTCACCACGAGTTTCAATTAAGACACCACCATCTTCGCCAGGTTGCCTTGCGATTTTGGCATTGCCAGGAATCTCGTGATCACTGACTCGATAATAAAAGTGAAGACCACCCGATGGTGTGAATTCTGCATAACCACCTGTGACCTTTTGCCAAATTTCAAGCAGACCAGAATTTGTTGCCAGATCAGTAGCTTCAGTCAAAAGCCCCATATCAACGGCGCGACCTTCGAATTCGAGCATTTCCAAATTTCCAGAGACGCGACCTGTGATTATGCCAAGTCCGGTTTGTGAAGGATCTTTGAACCATTGCTGGATCTGCATCCCATTGGCTCGCTCGGTCTGATATTTCTTCCATGATCCGATCGGTGCTTTGGTGCCATTTACAGCTGCTGGAACGACTGAGCATCCATTAGCGGCAAAGGCTAGAGCTGCGGTGAAGATTGGTGAGGATTGATGTTGCTGATTCTCTGGATTCATATTTCGATCCCAACATAAAACTTAACGAGATCGATATCCATGCCATATTTGTCGATTTTTATGCCTAAGCCATATCCGGAAAGTTTCCCCCAGTGAAGCCAATACCTGCCGACCTTTAACTCTTTCATTACTTCCACCACCCCTTTGTTGATCCCAATAAATATAAAGCGAATAAGTAGCCAATCGAGTTGATGGCGGCAATATAAACCAAAATAACTTTAACCACGTTTCCCCTTAACTTAAAATCCAAATAATTAAAGCTGCGATTGATAAACACCAAAGAAAAACAGTAAGGAAATCTTTATCGCCTAACTCTTGCCGGCCCATCCATCCCCCTTGAACTCGATTCCTGGTGCTGTGTATTTGCGGTCCATAGATCTTTGGCATTTTGGACATAAAGGTGCTACGAGTGGGAAGTCTGCGATCTTGGCCGAAACCTCTGTGGTTACTAAATGCTCATTGCAAATAAATTCATAAATTGCCATCAATCACAATCCCAACAGTCGGCTTCACATTTGCCAGTAACGCAACAGTCATTCGATTCGCGACCATGCGCTCGCTTCGGGTTGTCATCAAGAAATTTCTTCTTGGGCAAAATTATCAATTCACCAATTAAGATCGTTGAGAGAATTGCTGCCACGATAAACATGGCCATTGCTGTAACTAACATTTTTTCCTTTCGGTTGATTCTTGCGTGCGCCGTTGGGACTCGAACCCAAAACTGGTGAAAGGTCATACGAAAAGCCCAGTTATCCGATCGGCGCGATCAACCCCCCTGAAGTTGAAATTTAGACCGTTAAATTAAAACGGTGCAGCTCCCAGTTGTTTCTTCAAAGCAGCCAAAACTGCTGGATCAACATCTGAAAGGTCAGCGTTAGGAGATGATGCTGAAGATAGCGGTGCGGAAGCAGTTAAACCATCGCCTTTAGAAACTGTCACATCGAAATGCTTCAGAGTCTTGCCACCGGCACGCTTTTCAATTTGTGTCAAAGTGATAGTCAGTGAATCGCCAACATTTGGACGCTTCTCAGCTAGTGCAGCTTTGAGTCGAACTTGTCCAGCGGTGACTGTGATCTCGCCGTCTGCTGAATCAAGTGTGATTTGTGGAGAGACGCTTCCGTCATCCCACCTGTGTGCGCCGATTGCAATTACTTTGCCAGAGACAGTGTCTCCAACATTTTCGAACTTGGCGTAATTGCCACCGACTTTCATGCCAGGGTCATCCCATATTGACATGATTACCTTCTTTCCTTATTGGGTTGGGTTGGTAGATCCCCACCAGGGCATCCGGTGAGGACATCTGTGCTGCCAGGTAGATAAAAGGGACAGTAGTGGCAGAAACTGTCAATCGCTTGTAAAACTTTTAAGCTATCAATGCCCCCAGTGCGAACGACTTGCTTGACTGAATCTAATTTATTAATTCCAGTCACAGCGATCTCGAGATTGAAAGGCTCGGTCCAGATATACATCGAACGCAACGATCCACCGCGTGGCAGAAATACGATCGCAACATCTTGAACTGAATATCCGGCGCGAAGTAAACCATAGGCATAGAGATGGGCTTGAGTGCGATATTGTTGACCGACTCCAAGTGACTTGTATCGTTTCAGTGAGGAATCACCAACGACTTTCCAGTCGATCACTAGCTCTCGCTCCATGTCAAATAGATCCACAGATCCACCCAATTCATCGGTGACTTCGACTCGATGCTCGATCAGATAGCGTGGCTTTTCTAAAGTTAAATTGAGATTTGAATACTGGTCGGCCAACCATGCGTGCACTGCTGTGCCGATTGTTGCCAGCCAGGTATCTGGTTGATTTGTCGATTCAACACCAAGCAAGCGATAACCAATTTTGCGGTAGCAGTCGCCACCAACTTCACTGGGACCGATCGAGCGTTGTTTTGATCTTGGTGCGTTAGCCGATGCCGCGTTGATATTGGTGCGGATCTCAAATCCAAGCTCGGTGGTATCGATCATTTAATTTTCCCCTTTAATAAAGTAAACAATTCCCCAAAACCAACCATCAACCCAAATCTTTAATTTGAGTCGAAAACTGGCATGATCTTTCCACTTATGATGTCCGACTGTTGAATGTTCATTAGCTTCCGGATTGCAAAAACTTGAACAGATAAAATGTTGCAACTCGGCAACGCTGTTGAACTTCTTCACATATCATCCTGACTTATAGGTCTGAATACTCTAGCAACCTGCACCGTCATGCACTGTTCGAGAGCTTCCTCGGTGAGGAAATTCTTGACCTTCTTTTGATCCATGCGATTTGACTCGACATAATCATATTTCAGAACCGGAACTCCGTTGACGGTGGCCATAGTGCTATCGCCTAAAGCCAATTCAACGTGAGCCCGAGCGATGTCTGCCTTCTCGGTCAATATCTTGATCTCGGCTTTGATTCGGTTATATTCAGCAAGCCAACCAGCAACCGATGCCGGCAACTCGAGAGCTTCATTCAATTCGTGCATATTCTCCCCCTTAGAAGAAATTGTGTTGTCTTTCGTGTTTAAGTGCAGCGCAAGCGCCACCACTGCCATAGCGCTCTGAGATGTAGGCAAGCATCGCGACGACCTGCGCTTTTGGATCGTTGCTGTGTCTTAAGCCAAGATTTCGATAAGTCGATGCTAAAAGTTGACCGACACCTTTAGCCGATGAAGTTGGAGATTTGGCGTAAGGATTTCCATGAGATTCGATGTTGATTACTTTGACTAAACACTTGTAAGAATTTTGATCAAGTAATTCGGCAGCGACTTGATACGCGGTGGCATTAGTCATCGCTACCTTCTTTGTCACTACCAGTGGAGAATGGATGTGATTCATCACGAAAACGACGTTGATCCCGATCAGAATCGTCACCAACGTTCGAGTTAGGAATTGACCCCAAGTTACCATCTGCCCACCTCTTTTCTTTCATCTTTTTTCTGTATCTTGAAACTGTCTGCTGAACTGCCCCTGGACTCATCTCTAAGCGACTGGCAATCCATTCATAAGAAAATCCTTGTTCCCGATATTTGTTAGCTCTTTCGCCCCTGTCGGAGCTGGCTTTACCACTACCAGTGCGCGGAATGAACTTGATCCGGTCATGACTTGATAAACCGCCCCAGATCCCATCGTGAATGTTTTCGTCGATTGCGAACTGGAGACATTCAATTCGGTGACTACAGGCTTGGCAGATCTTCTTAGCTTGTGGCGTAAAAATCCGGTTCTCACTTCTAGTTTCGGGAAAGAATAAATCCCCAAATCCTGTTTCGGCGCAAAGTGGATTTTCAAATTCTGGCACTTTATAGTTAAAGATTTCATTCATCATTCCTGTCGCCGTATCCTGCTTCTCTGAGTAGGTGGACCATGTCCTCGACTGTGAGAACGGCCCAGAACTTTTCGGGATGCGTTAACCCGATTTTATTAGGTTTTACAACTAGGATCCCAAGGTCGGCTTTAGCATTTACAGCTTCAACCTGTGCCTCTTTGATCCACTCGGGGAATTTGTAGGTGCGGTGATTCTTAACTTCCCACGCAAGGCAAGGTGTGCCGGTGATGTCGCCTTGATCGAATTCACCAGTTAGCGCTCGGCGTTCAGCGCCAGGAAATCCATGTTTGACCAGGAATTTCACTAGCGCTGACTCCGCAGCTGTGCCTTTGGCCTTGGCTTTAGACATTTAGTCCTTGACCGAAGTTAGCCGACGTGGTTGAGCAGTGACGGCTGCTCGAGGTTGAGAAAAGGCTGCATGATGGGTGAGGTTGTAGAGCATCTCACGAGATTGTTCTAACTCGCGACGAAGCTGTGCAAGCTCTTGGCGGGATTCAAAGGTTCCCATACGGCGTGCATATTCATAATAGCCGCCGATGTAAAAGAAAAGTGATGCAACTACCATCAACCATCCTACGAATTGATAATCTATTAACTTGATGATCATTATTTTTTCTCTGCTTTCTCTAGGACCGAAATGGTCACTGAAGATTCTTCAGCTGGCCAAAACGTGTGCTGGATTCCCTGATCTGTCATTACCTGAACGATGTCCACGTTACCTGGTGAGGTAAAGATTTCGGTGACTGTTCCGGTGAAGGATAGGACTATCTGATCTCCAATCTTCGGGGTCATTTCTTTCCACCCTTAAGAATCTCCTCGAGTCTCTTTTGGTTTTTTTCGTATTGCATGGCGTTGGCGATTTGGATGTCAATTTCGTCTGGCATTTGAAACTTGACGATAAATGCAGTCGCCGCCAATATGATTAGGATGATGATCGTATAAATAACCATTTCCGTCCCCTGTCTTCGATGCACCCGATTTGGGCGTGGGATAACGGTCTCACGAATTCAGAACCTATGCAATAACCGACCATCGGCGTGTCTTACCCAAAAAATGCTGAAAAGCCCCCAACGCCGGCGAGGTGGCGTTGAGGGCTTGTGCATCATTCGGGAAGATTATTCGGGCTCTGTGGCCAATTCTCCGCTGATTGCGAGGTAAGCAGCACCGTCGATGAAGCTGTCGAGGTGGTTAGGAGTTTGAATTAAGCGGGCAACTTTGACCTGAGCCATACAGAGGGCAACTTGTGCCGGTGTTACTGGATGCTCCAAAACGATGCTCCAGAGAGCCGCAATGCGTTCATGATTGGTCTTAGGCGTGCCATAGTTTTTGTCTCGATCTCCATGAGTTAAGCGATTGGCTTCATCGAGAATTTCTTTGCGTCTTGCCATTTTTGCCCCCTGATCGTCTTGATTACCTTTGGCCAAATTACAGTCGGCGCATAAGGCTTGAAGATTTGACTCATCGTTGCTGCCACCTTTAGAGATGGGGACGATGTGGTCAATGTGTGGTTCGACCTTGAAAAGATCAGCTCCACAATGTTGGCAGATAAAGTTTGAAGATGCTAGGACCCGAAGCCTAGTCGTTTGAGGAAAGGAAATTCGGGTCGCTGACTTCGACTCCTTGCTTGACTTCTTCAGTAATTGTTTAATATCTGATCGAAGTGTCATTTTCTATTTTTTGCAGCGACAACCGTTGCCTTGGCCACGTTTTCGGTGCTTACCAATAGAAGCTGATTTTACGTCATAATTATGCTGAGTCAATAGTCGAGCGATTGCCGCCGATGAAATCTCTTGATTATCTAAAAGATTTGATAAAGCTTTGGCATCCTCTGGACTAAGATCGCCAAGAATCTTCGCTATCTTGCAGATATAACCCTGCTGAAGCGGTGGATTCTTTAACAGATCCTCAATGGCATTTTTAAGCGACATTTGATGTGTTATGCAACCGGCTTAGTTGGCGTTAAAGTTGATTCTCCCTTTGCGATCTTTGTGGTGATACGCAAGGCCAATGGGCTGAAGAATGGATACTTTGCAACCAGGACTCGAGTCGCAGGTGCTGCAACTGCTCCAAGTGCTGAGTAAGCAAAAGATGCCAAGTTAAATTTTGCGTGTGGGCTTGCAATGTAATTTTTTCCATATTGGATAACAAAAGCAGTTTCAACTGCAATAAATGCGTGCCAATATGACTTAATCAGATCAGATTGCTTTGTTGATAGTTTCATTCTTCGCTCTCCATATTGTTGACGTAAGGTGTGACGATATGTGATTCCTGCTCGATGTCTGCACGTCCCGATTCTTGCTTTGGAGCCGAGACCCCTGTTAATGCCGCTAATACTACTTCACTGATATGACTTGGATCGATAGCAAAGTTTGACGCTTTCCAGACAGTTAATCCAGCGACACTCCCAAGTGCAACTGCTTTCGGATCTTTGTAGTGAAGCTTAAACATTAGGAGCCAGCCTTTGCCACCATCGAGGTATAAGTGAAAGCATCAATTCCTTTGTGACCTTTGAGTCCAGGATATTTTGCTTGGTAGACAGGGATTAAAGCCAATTCTTCAGCTGTTAAAACATCGTTGATCAAATTTGTTGGTAATAATCCGGCATTTGCCAAAGCTCTTGCAACGATTAATTCGGCATTACCTTTGGCTCCAATTTTGAAAGCCGATGTGCCAGGAAATGGCGGTGCAACGATTACGGTTGGTGGTTTGGTGGTTGCTGGTGTGCTTGAGTTTGTTAGAACTGCTGCACTGCCACCACCCAAAGCAGTCACCCCTGCAACTCCAGCAGCTAAACCCTTGTTTTGGGTTGCGTTGGTAGCAGGTCTGACTGGGTTTGGATATTTAGGACGAACGATCGCCATGACATTAAGGTAAGGCCGATGACGGCGAAATACCCCAATGCCATTAGCTTGATCTCCGGTTGCGTGATCCGGCGAAGTATTGCCTTCGATCGTAGTGATTCCGGCGGTTGAAGCATTTTCAATGATCCCGACATGGTCTGCAATGCCATTATTGCTGAAAGAATAGAAAACCAAATCACCGGTTCTCGCATCTTTGATGTTTACGACGCAACCTTGTTTTTGAAACCAAGACAATCCATCTGGGCAGTAACTAAACCCTTTTTGAGTTTGAGCAGATACCAGAGCCGAGACATTTGCTTGGGCGAAAACCCATGAGACGAACATCGCACAATAACTTTGATTTGGAATTCCATACCAAGCGCCATAAGGATTTTCGTTGTTTGGGCCTTCAATAAAACCGATTTGCTTTTGAGCAATGTTGACAATGTCGAGACCGCTGGTCACTGGTAGATCAACCTTTCAGCCAAATCGCCTGGAGTCACCAAATAATCTGGCTTCTCGAATAGTGGATGTTGGACATGACTATAACATTCAGCAACCAATTCTGAGCAGATATAACCATTTTTGGTTGACAGATATTTCATTAATTTAGTATTTGCCAAAATTTTCAACCCAAGGATTCGAAGCGTCAAATCAATGATTAGGAAAAATCCGTAAGGCTTACCGATGATTTGATGAGCCTTCCAGATAATTCCTTCACGCTGAATGTCGTTGATCTTCTCGTGACGATTCCAAGCAATGTGTGGATACTTTGAAATTAAACTGATTTCAACTCCACGAGGATTGGCTTCGATGATCTTGCCTTGGCCAATATAAATAAAAGCGTGGTTCCAACGGCTGAGGGTTCCAAGTCGAATCAACTTGCCCATCAATCCGTTGGTTTTGACACAGCCATAATCCCCTGGCTTTGGCTCATAGGCTTTCGTCATCTATGCTTTCCATGATGATTTGAATGTCATCGGCTTCTTCTCTGGTCAATTTGCGAATTTCACGAAGGATCTGAGCATCTCGTTTTGTTTGAGATAGCATCGAAATACCGACGATCAATTCAATGACCACAGCGATGAAGCTGGCAACTAACTGCCAATGAACATAAGATGCAGAATCTTTGAACCATGAAGGTTTAATCCACCAAGCGATGCTTAGGGCAGACCAAAGAATGATGAAATACCAGTTTCGGATGATGCCTTGAACTTTCCACGAAACTTGCTCGCTAAAAGTTAGGCTATCTCCGGTATCTGGATGAACATATTTACGCTTAAACATCCAATTCCCCTTCCTTGATGTGAAGGGATAATTTCTTGTTTTTGCGAAGTGTTCCAGCAATTATGTGGATGATTACCCGATGGAATATCCACCAAAGGACTCCCCCGATTGCTCCTGCGGTAAAGGTGAACCCATAAAAGATGTTCGCCCAGTTGGACCAGTCGTTGAGTGTTATTTAGTTTTTCCTTACTCTTGAGGTTTATTGCCCCCAGAGCCTATTTTACCAATATAAAGTTTCAAAGTTAAATTCTCCTGCGTTAAATTTGCTATGTGTTCGCTGAGAGCCTTAATTAACTCTGCCGCATCAATTTGAATGTTATCCATTTATTTTCCCCTTTAATTCAGTAACTTGTGCGGATAATTCTTGAACTGCTTTAATCAATGGTGAAATAAATTGCTCGTAAGAAATAGATTGATAAGAATCGGATTTTGTTAAATCATCTTGAACCCAACCAGCAAAATCTCCAACATTAGCCTTATCAAGTGCGGATTTAACTTCTTGAGCAATTAGTCCGTAATGAGTGCGTTTTCCTGGCAAAGTGGTTGTTTTGTAAACTGGCTTTCCATTTTGATCAGTCGATTCAATTATTGGATTTCCGGTAGAATCTAATTCAATCTGATTTCCCCCGACAATCCACTTATAACTGACAGGATTTAAGGATTTAATGAAATCAAGACCCAAGGCCGATGGCTTAACTTCGGTTTTTAATCTAGCATCCGAAGTGGTGATGGTTGTATTGTTGGCATAAACGTGACTCCAGCGATAGGATCCGCTGATTCCTAAGTTGTAAGTATTGTCAGTGTTTGGACTCCAACTGGAGTTAACTCCATATCCACCACTTAGATAAACTGTATTTGATACAGATAAAGAATAAGTTGCAGTGGTTCCACCTATATTTGCGCCACCGCTAGTTGAAATGGCGTTTGCACTGGTTGAGCCAGCAAATATGCCACCGCTTGTGGTAATTGAGTTGATAGCAGTGCCGGTCGCCACTAATTGATAAGCTGATATTATTCTCGAGTTATCGATTAAAGCGTAAGTCCCAGAACCGCCACTGTAAAAATAAGTTGAACCATAATTTAAATATCCAGAGCCAATGGTGAATCCGCCAATGCTTCCAGAACTAGCAGTAATGCTTCCGCTGATATTGGCTCCAGTAGCTGTTAATTGACCGGTTGAAGCATCAACTGTGAAATTACCAGATGGATTTGTAATTCCAAGGGCAACTGTGATCGTTCCGGCAAGAATTGATCCTGCATCTATGCTTGAAATTACAGTGTGATTTAAGGCTTGAGAAGTCCAAGAGCTTCCGTCCCATTTGTAAACGGCTGTGATTACGCTTCCGCTGTAAACGAACCAAGTGTCTCCAGTTTGGATGTTGGAATAGGTTCCAGACGGTGTTGATGTTGAATAAGTAACTTTGTTTTTTCCATTAGCGGAAGCCAAGGCCGTTGAAGCATTTGAAGCCGCCGATGCAATAGCTGCATCTTGAACCGCAACCCATGACGATCCGTCCCACCGATATTGCTTATTTCCATTTGAAGTATCGAACCAGATATCGCCGATCGCCGAAGCGTTAGGTGCGGTTGATTGCGTGAATGTAGTGGTGGTTTGAACGGTAGCGGTTGAGTCATATTGAAAGTCGCTAGTCGTAAACCAGACTGAATCTGGAATCGGTGTGTTTGTGATCTGCGGTGCTATTGGCATCTTATTCCCCTTAGATCGTTATCGAATATGGATTCATCGGTGAGGTCATCAAGTTGGTTCGCCAGGAATCGAAAGTGATGTCATGTTGATAGCCTTCAAGGACTGTGTATAACTCTAATGTGCGACCATCGACTGTGGTTCGCTCGACTGTGATTTGGTCGCCAATTTCCATCGCCAAGAAATCCGGATAAAGGACATCTAATGCGTGGGCTGAGAATTGAATGGATTGAACCAAAGATTGTGGATTGTGATCTTTATAAGACAAGTATTTTGCAAGGTTGTCGGCATCTGAATCATTTAAGATCGGTGCGTTGATTGTGATTGACTTTAGACCAAAAGCGGTGGTCGATGGAAGATGGCGATAGCGACGCTGAGTTGCACTATCCCGCTGGATAATTGCTTCGTTGACTACTTGATAAGTCCCTGGAGTAGTTTCGATGTGATCATATTCGATCGTCCCATAAGCTCTGGAGTCTGAAAGCATCAAGCGAGTTGGTCGGTTGAATTTATCTGAGAGTGGAACGAATGTTGCAACGCCATCTCTGGAGATATAAAAGCGACCGGCTTCGCAAGCGACAGCTTGTTCGATCAAGGTTTGGAGAGTTCCAGATTGAGTCGTTGCTTGCATTTGAACCGAGCCTGAAAGATTTCTTGAGCCAGTCCAATTTGCATAAGTCAACATCCGACCGACTCTGGCCGAAGTAGTTTCCCCACTGTAAGCTGCTGGAGATTGAGCCAAGGCATACATCTTGGAAAGTAAGGCAATACCATCGGTAAAGACCATTGTGGCAGTTGGATCAAAACCTTGATCGACCATGTTGGTCTCTAAATAGCCCACAAATAGCGTGTAGGTAGTTCCAGACCAAGTTGCCAAGATCTGGGCTTGTAGGCCAGCCTTAAGCTGATTTACGCCACTTATGACGTAAGGACTGCCCGATCCGGTGTATTCGGGATCGTAGTAGCCTGAAAGGTTGCCAAAAACTATCGTGGCAGCGCCTGGATCATTCTTTTGATCAGCACGAGGACGGCCACGCTTGATTTGGATTTGGCGAACATTGGTTTGAGTAACAGTGACCCATGAGCCATTGATGTAAAACTGAATCGACAGCGTTGGTCCATTTGTGCCATCTAAAAATGCCGACACTTTATAGTCCTAGAGCTGCGAGTGGGGCGCCTTTACGACGCAATAGTTGAGCCAATTCATAACGCATTTTCGCCGCTAGATCCTTCTCGGAAATTACAGATCCGGCAACATGGATCGTGACATTCATCCCCTGTCCCACGCCCGCTTTATTTAGCGGGACAACAGCCTCTGGACCAGCTTCTCCAACCATCGCCAAAGTTGGCGAGGTGACGATTCCACCATCGGCAAGCATCGGAATCTTTGGAATCGTAACGCCAAATTCTTTACCGCCTAGAAGTGGAACCCAGTCTGGAACCTTGAAGTGGATCTTGTTAACTAAATCGATTACAGCGTTGATGATGGTAATGATTCCATCGATGTAGCCTTTAATTCCGGCAACGATGAAATTGAAAACATCCTTGATGCCAATTCCAACGTCTTTGGTTACAGTGATTAAACCCTTAATAACATCAACGATGCCGATGAATAAATCCTTGACAACAGCAGCAGCTATCTCCACGCCTTTGAAAGCTGCAACTAGGACAACTCCCAAAACTGGTGCTAGGAATGTGGAGACAAAATTGAAGACATCTTTTAAGACTGGGAAAATGGCATTGAACATTGACTTGATGTCGTTGATGACATTTCCAAGATCTTTGCCAATACTTGAAAAAATTCCCATCTTATTTCCGGATGTTTCAAAATGTTCACCAAGGTTGACAACATAGCTGACAATTTGTTGAATGATTGGGACTAGGAATGACATTACTTTGCCGATGGCTTCAAAGGCTGGACGAAGCAAATTGGTGATGATTGGGACGATTGCAGCCAGACCCTTCATCACAGCTGTCAAAGCAGGATAAAGGTATTGCCCAAGTTGAACCTGTAAACCTTGGATAGCAGCATGGAATTCACGTTGAGCCATGACATTTTGTTGAACGCCTTTGAGTGAATTGCCATTGAGAACCAAGCCCATCTTTTGGGCTTCTTCGCTGAATTTTGCAATTCCAGCAGCGCCTTGGTTGAGCAGTGGATAAAGTTGCATCCCTGACTTACCAAAGATTTGCAGAATGGCATTTGTCTTCTCCACGCCAGGTGGGAGAGCTGAAATCTTTGTGGCGATTTCGGTGAACAAAGATGATGCGGTCTTGAAATGACCATTGGCATCTTTGGCGCTAATTCCTAGAGCTTCAAGCTTTTTTTCGCCAGCAGTAGTGGCAGCAGCCTTGGCCATTCTACCAAGAGCGATCGCTAACGTATCGGCGCCAACGCCAGATTCTTCAGCTGCAAAGCGAAGTTTAGACATTGCTTCAGCTGAGTCACCGGTATAACGCTGAAGATTGATAACTTCCTTGCCAACTTCTTGATAAGCGCCGATCGATTCTTTGGCAAAGTTGAGAGCATCGGATCCGGCCTTCTCAAGGACTTGTCCGGAAAATACTCCGGCAGCAATAGTCTTAATCTTAGAAAATGCGCCACCGGTGTTTTCGGCTTCTTTTCCGATATTTTTCAAAGCGTTGGAAGCGGAGACATCTCGGCCATAAAGCGAATACGTTAACGAGGTATCGTTAGCCATCTCATCTCCTAATCATCGTTCGTTTGATTCATTTTCAACGCCGCTTCAATTAGAGCATTGATAATGTGTAATTCTACATCCCAGACATTCAGCGGAGTGATTCCTGGATATGTGTGACACAAAAGCGCCAGGTGGCGTGTGATGTGTCCCCTAGTCCCGCCTCTAATTAAATCTCGGCGGTTTCCAATTTTTTTGGATCTTCTCCAACGAACCTGAAATCAGCGATTGTGTAATTATCGAGAACGTTGTCGAAAGATAAAACTTTGCCCGCACGAGTTAGGCAGATCCAAGCGATTGCATAGATTGCTTTATTGCGGGTGTATTTTGGATTTGGATGAAGCTCGGTCTCGGACGCGAGTAGCCCAAGCAAGGAAAGACCATCGAGCCCGAGGGCATCTTCGATGTTCATGATTTCCCGACCAGAGACGTTTGGCTCTGATCCTTCACCTGGCACTGAAAAAACTTCATCTTTAATTTGTAAAGGCATTTTTCCCCCTATTGGACTGAAGCGATGGCATCTAGCACCGCCGATGTTACCTGCTTTTCGAATTCATTTTTGTGTTTCATGACAGTAACACCAAGGAAAGGATGTGGTCGTTGAGTAACCCAATTCTCACGATTTCCATATACCGGATGTCGCCAGGGACGCTTTCGACGGCCTTCCATGTAGTAAGGAAGGGTTCTAGGTCGTCCACTGGCAGCCATGAAACGAGTTGTAGAGACTCGGATGTGAACAGCACCGCCACGCTTGGTGGCTTTCAAATCAGCGATGGTTGCAGCAGCAAGAGATTGTCGCAATCCCAAGTTTTCCCCGCGCTTTTTTCTTTTGCTTTCAGCCTGACCGCTTTTGGATGGGATCTGTAATTCAACAGTCTTAACTTCATCCACGATCGGCTTTGCTGCTTCCATCAAGCGCTTGCGAAGCTGTTTTTTGACTTCGGGATCGACCTTAGACATGGCAGAGTAAAACTTGCCAAATTCCTTATAGTCGATCTCAAAGTCGTCGGCCATATTAGAGGGCTGAATCCGATGTTTGGTATGTAATTGTCAGTGGAGCATCTGAGCCATCGTCGTAAGCTGTGAAAGTTACAGCCAGGTCGATAACGCCAGGACCAGGGACCTTTGGTGTGTCAGCATCTAACTTCACAGCTGAGACAGTAATTGTCAAAGTCTGCTTGTAGGTGCTGGCAATAGTTGCGCCGGTGAATGTTAACGAAAGTGCTGTTTGAGCATCGGTTAGATACTTATTCAGCAAGGTGTTGTCTAGGAATTCAGCGGTCAACTTACCTGTGATCTTGCGGAATCCATTGATGATTTGCTCAGCCTTGGCTCCGGAGTTTCCTAAGTTGTAACGATCATTTTTGATTACGTTGTCAACGGTTAGAGTGAAATCCTTCACGTTAGCAACAGTTGAACCATCAACAGTAATCGCACCTTGTGCGAAGTGGAAGATTGAACCATTGAGCGGATATGAAGCAGTCGCTAGTGATTGAGTGGTGCTAAATCCAGCGCCATCGACAGTGAATTTTCCTGTCGCTAATCCACCAGCTGCGACGCCAAGTTCCCATGAAGAAATCTTTGCGCCAGTGATGGTCTTAGCCAAAACTGTTCCGGTGTATTGTGGGACGCCGACTTGAACGGTTGCTGACTTGCCATAGATGTCACCAAGGGTGAAAGCATAGCTATAAACGCCAGTTGTAACTGTTGTCGGTGATGGTGTGGAACCTGTAGCCAAAGACAAAAGTTGACCTAGACCATTGGTTGGAAGATCAAGCATGATGTCTCCGCTTGCATCAAAAGTTGTGACTACGCGACGCTGTGAGCGAGGTAGTAATCCACCAGCGCGAAGTCCTAAACCTTCGACAGTTTTCTTATTGTAGTTAATTCCTTCAGATGTGAATTCGTAGAAACGAGACACAGTGACGGCGGTGTTGAAGGTAGTTTCAGTCGCAATTCCAAGTTGCGAGCCAATACCGGAGCCGATTGCCATTTATTCTCCTAGTTACTTGGGGCAGCGGGAGCTGCTGGTGCGGGGGTTGATGCTGGTGTTGCAACTGAAGCTGCTGCTTGATCGGCAGCTGCCCAGTTCGATGTTTGCTCCAATAGTGAAGCCGCAACTGTTGCATCGGCAACATCGAAAGTTGAATTTGCAGGGACTGTTAGCCCTAGCGATGGAATTACCAAATCACCAAGCGGTGAAATGTTTTTGATCTTTGCCATTTTTTCTCCTAAGTTCTCGCTCTATACATGACGGTGAAATCGATTTGAACAGCTGCGCCAGCATTGGCTTGGATATAGCGAATCCGATGAGCATCGAGTCCGGAATATAAGACAGCGCCATTGAAACTTGGATCTGATCGAATAATTGTATCAACCGCTGAAAGCATCGATTGGGCTTGTTGACGAACCGTTGAAATTGCTGTGTCGCCAGATTGCGCCACCAAGGTGCAGTTTAGAGTTCCGTCTTCGAACATCTTGTAATTTCCAACCAATTCCCAACTGTTGCGGGATTCGGAAACTTGAACATCGCCATCTTCATTGCCATCGTGACCGACTGCGATCCAGTTTTGTGGGTAGGAATCGATGTTGATATCTGGTCCATCGTAGATTTGAATTCCAGATAAAGATGAAGCATTTTTGAAAGCTGTGATCATGTTGGCGATCAGATTCTCGATCGCTGTGGTTGTTGACATTTAGAGGATTCCTGGCAACGAGATTGGATCGAGTAGTTCCATTACGCGACGTGGCATTGAAAATGTTGATGCTGGATAAAAGTCATCGCCATTTTGATTACGGCTGATCACGTTCATCGCTCCACGCTGTGTCTGCCATAGGTGACGAATCAATTCCAAGACACCTTGCTTAGCTTGTGGATGGGGATTGACATAACCAGCGACATAAGAGACGGTGATGTTGCGAGCGCCTGGAGCCCAGATTCCGAAGAAGTTTGGCTCATTGAGCGAACCGGAAGTAACGCGATCTAGGCGCTGTCCGGTGTAGTCCAAGGCATAATCGGTTGAGGAAAGCGTTAACCCATTTTCAACCACGCTAAGGATGGTGATAGCGCGAGGATGAAGCAGACGAAGTGTCTGTTGATTTCCGTCATAAATTTCATTGGTGAAAGTAACTCGACCAAGAATTGTGCCGGTGTAATTTTGTGCCATTTCGGTAGCGGCATCGATGAAGCGATATAACTCGGTATCGTTTGTCGTTGAAGTTGATGGGATATTTAAGTGATCCTTAACTTCATCAAAGGAAACGATCGAGAGATAATTAGGATCGCGAACAGTAAAATCATCGGCATAAGAGCTGGCATTGGTTCCAGTAGCCACCCAGAAAAGCGTGTGGCGACCAGATTGAGCCGGAGTGTAATCGGCATCGTAAAGACCGGTCCCTGAATGGTTGACGCTAGGAGTTGCAGTCGAGCCATCTGGCAGGGTAATTGTTAAAGTGACAGCTGTGGCATCGGCAGGATTTCCGTTAGCATCTGTAATTGTGACGCCAAGCGGGACTTGACTTCCAAGGAAATAAGTTGTCGCCATTTACCGACCTTTCATAGTTGATGCCGCAACAGGTCGGGGTGCCATGTTGCCTCTGTCTGAAATGTAGTTGTAAGTCCAAGATGGTTGGTTATATGAAACCGAAGCTTGATTATAAAAGTAATGAGCAGCGATCGCCGCTGTTGATTGGCGATAATTCATTTTTGGCGCAAGTAATATCCGACGAAACATCGAGCTTGCTGTGGCCATATTAACTCCTTAGTTGATACCAACCGTCATCCCATAATGTTAGCAGTCGCTCGAAATAAGATTCGTATTGGCGACCGATGACATCAAGAGAATATCGGGATTTTGAATACTCGCTAATTGCTTTCCGGTCTAAGGTTTTAACCTTTTCGGCAGCGTCTAAAAATTCCTGAAATGTTCGACAGCGAAAACCAGTGACGCCGTTTGGATTGGTTTCGACGAACGCGCCCCAGTCGGTCGTTATTGTCGGCGTGCCACAAGCTTGAGATTCGATGGCTACGTTTCCAAAAGGCTCGATGTAGAGAGTAGGAGCGAATGTTGCCACCGCCTTTCCCATCAATTCAGCTCGTTCGGTGGGGTTAACCGATCCGATGAATTCGCCATAACCTTCGCCTTTACCTGGTCCGGCAAGAATTAGGCGCTTGCCTAACTTTTCGCATACTTCTTGAGCGATTCTGTAGCCTTTGCGATCGATCATTCGACCGATGAATAAATAATAATCGCCATCGCCATTTCCAAGCGGAAACCAATCTGGTTCGAAATAGCCTGGAATGACTGTGTCAAAGAATCTGCCATCAACGGCAGTTGGGTTTTGATGGGCCGAATAAATTGAGTGCATCCAAGCATAAGATTCAAAAACTCGATATTGGCTGAAAACCCCACCATAACCAACGCCGAATTCGACAGTCATGTGGTTGGGGAAAGCATCGGCGATCGACTTTTGTGAATAACCACCGATGGCGCAAATAAAATCTTTTGGCTCTAGGCGCTTGGATAATTCATTGATTGCGTTTTGATTAAAAACTTGCCAGTGAGGTAATTCTTGATCCCAACTGGTCGAGGTGTAATGCTGGTCGCCGACAGCTTCTTGCCTTTCGGCTTCAGTGATGCAGGTGATCAATTCCGTCACCGGCGCTGTGGTTTGATCGCCGGCGTATAGGAAAACTTCGTGACCAAGGTCGGTCATCATGATGCAGAATCGACGAACCTTTTCAGTAAAAGCGCATCCGGCAAATTCTGGCGTAACTTGAGTGTGTGGAAGTGCTAGAACGTGAAAGCGCATTGATCCCCCTGGTTGGTAATTATAGAACGACTGTTGCCGCTTCTTCTTCGGTTAAAGGTTGTCCAGCAACCAATTTAGCCTTAGCACTAGCTTTAAGCTCTGCAACCTTAGCGGCTTCGGCTTCACGCGCTTGGCGGTCTGCTTCGGCTTGAGCGACGCGGGTTTCGTGTTCTGCAATTTCTTCGGGAGTGTAAGGTCTTTCGGTTACTTCTCCTGTGGTGCAATTTATTTCTGCCGCTATTAGTTGATCTGCCATTTTATCTCCTTATGAGTTCTTAATGCCGTAAATGTAAAAAGTTGAATACTGAGCAATAGTGTAAGTAAAATCTATTTTAATACTTGTTATTGGAGAATTAACTGCCCACGCCAATCCAGTAAATCCTTGCAAAATACTGCTTGAATTATTTTCCGTAGTATAACTAGCAACGGCAGTTTTACCCGTTCCAGCCGTATAACTTGGAAAATAAAATTCACTTAACCCAAAAATGTTAGATGCGGTTGTTGATCCATTTGCAACACCCCAACCACCTGAGGCGTGATCGCTTAAAGTTGTGCTTGAGCCATACATAATTGCTCTTGAAAAACTTTGACTTGAAGTAGAACTATTTATTGTAAGATTTCCACCAGCCCAATTACCGCCACCGCTAGTAACTGCGGCAGTAATAACTATTCTTAAATCAGTAAAATTTTGAGGTAAGGTTTCTCCTGCGCCAAAAGTAACACTAGAAACTCCACCCGAACCTACAACATAAGGATTTCCAATTAAAGTCATTGTTGGATTAGCCATTTATGCCGCCTTAATTCCATAAAGAGTAATTACATTGCCCGAAGCAAATCCAGTAACAGATATTTTTAATGTATCTATAACGGATGTGCTACGCCAAGTGCTTACTTGTGAAGAAGTTTCAGTAGAACTTCCCATTAACACTTGCATTGTCTTAAAATAATTTGTGCTTGAATAATTTTGAATTTCTATTTTAGTTGTAAAAGGAACATTTGCGGCAGTTCCAACATTTTGAAACCCTAATTGAACATAAGGAGAACCTGAATAAACAGGGCCGCTTACTGATGATCCATCTCCATTTAGCCCAACTCGACCATAATTATTTCCTGTATCAACACCCCCATTACCTACTTGAAGGTGATAAGCATCGCCATTTCCCGTATCAATTCCGTAAATTATTACTACTAAATCGGTAAAGGCTTGGGATATTGATGAAAAAGTATATGAAGTTCCTGAATTTATAGTTTGCGAAACTATTGGAATATAGGTTGCGGCAGAGTTATTAGAAAAAGTTACGCCCATTTATTTAACTCCATATAATGCTACGGTTGATCCTACTGCCGTGTTAAAACCCGGAAAATAAAAAGTAAGTTGATTTATGGCATTAAAACTTTGCCATACGCTAGAAGCAATACCACCATATCCAACGCCGCTCGTATCATCGTGGCCTACTAAACTTTTTGTAACTTTATATTTATTTGGATTTGTATAATCAGCAATAAATAAAATGCCAATACCATATTGATTACTATTGCTTCCCGATCCTGATCCTGTGCAACGAGCGGCAAATCCATTAGATTGCCCTGTTAAAGAATCTCCACCAACACTTCCAGAGTTGTAAGAAACAAAATCGTGCCAATTACAACTTGTGCTTCCAGATGTATCAGTATTAAATCTAAAATAAAAATTATCATCATTAGTTGAGATTGCTGATTTAGCAGTTATTCTTGCTTCAAGATGGGCAAAGGTTTGAGGTATTGATGAAAATACAATACTTGAAACAGAACTACCAGTTACCGTACCCGTGCTAATAGAGTAATAATTACCCGTAACTAAGTTACCACTTATTCCCGAATCCATAATGCCCAATAAAGGGTTAGTTACCGGAGTCATTACGCTATATCGCCAACGATGGTGAAGGTATTGCTCGCGGTGCAGATCACAGTTGCAGCTGAGTTGGTGGCTCTAAGGACTGGAGCTGCTGAAGTTGCACCGGTTGAGGTAATGGTTACGCCAGAGCCAGCAGAGAAGGTTACTGATCCAGCAGCGATGCGTTGGACGTTAACGATCTGACCAGTAGTAAAGACTGAAGGTGGCACTGTAATTGTGATTGCTCCAGAGTTGGAAGCAGTGACTAGGTTTCCAACATCGCTCGAAGCCAAGGTGTATGAGGTTCCGGTCTGAGCATTGATTGTTAATGTAGGAGCTGCGCCATAAGCATAAGCAAGAGAAGTCCACGCTGTTGATCCATCACCGATTTTGAATTTCTTGGTATCGGTTTCAAATCCAATTTCACCAGTTGCAAGGGTTGGATTATTTGAAGTCCAGTTGGCAGCTGTATCGCGGCGTTGCTGTAAACGTGATGTCATTTGTTTTCTCTCTCTCGATTAGAAGCTGACCGTTGAAGCGCCAGCGTCGATTGTATAAGTCCAAGATGACGCGGTGCTTCCACCTGAACCCGCGTCGTAAATTATGTCTGGGTTGAAAGCCGATGATCCACCATCAACATATTCAATAATGAAAGCAGCTGCGCTCGCTCCACTTGGACCAGTGGCTCCGGTTGCACCTGTGGCACCAGCAGGACCGGATGGACCTGTGGCTCCAGTTGAACCAACACCAGTGGCTCCGGTTGGACCAGTAGCACCAGCGGGACCTGTGGCTCCGATTGAACCTGTGGCTCCGATTGGACCTGTGGTTCCGGTTGCACCAGTAGCACCAACAGGACCTGTGGCACCGACTGGACCTTGAACGCCAGTTGGACCAACAGGACCAGTGGATCCGGTTGCACCGGTTGCACCGGTTGCTCCGACTGAACCATTTGATCCGGCAGGACCTGAAACACCAGTTGCACCGGTTGGACCTACAGCACCGGTGGCTCCGACTGGACCTGTAGCTCCAGTGGCTCCGACTGCTCCAGCTGCACCTGTTCCACCAGTTCCACCAGTAGCACCAGTGGCACCAGTCGCTCCGGTTGGACCTGTGGCTCCGGTTGCACCAGGTGAACCTGTTGGACCTACGCCACCGCTTTGAGCGAATGTGATGGAATCGGTTCCGATGATGATATAACCATTTGTGCCGGTTCCGACGTTATTTTCGATCCAGTTTGTTCCAGATTGTGTGGATCCTGCAACGACATATAAATAATCGCCATATTCAACTTGGCCAGCAACAGAATTGTTGTAATCTGTTGAACGAGTAAGGATCCAAGCTCTACCAGCAGGATTGTTTTTTCCTGCATCTGTTACGGTGTAAATACCATTTTGAGTTGCAGTAGTTTGATTCTTGACAAGGATGCGATCGTTGGTTGCAGCGTTAACGCCATCGATAGTTAAAATTCCATTTGCGGAAGCTGTAAGTGTTGCACCAATTCCATATCCACCACCAGCATCTGCTGATCCAGCGGTATATGTAGCGGAAAGATTTGCAGTGGTTGCAAGTCGAGCCGATGCGTGTGCGTTGTTTGAAGCTAATGGACCAGTCGCTCCGGTCGCACCAGTTGGACCAGTGGCTCCGGTCGCACCAGTCGCTCCGGTCGCACCTGTGGCTCCGACTGCTCCAGCAGATCCGCTTGCACCAGTGGCACCAGTTGGACCAGTTTGTCCGATAGGACCTGTGGCTCCAGTTGCGCCGACTCCGGTGGCTCCAGTTGGTCCGGTTGAACCTGTGGCTCCGGTTGGACCTGTGGCTCCGGTTGAACCAACCAATCCGGCAAGAGCGAATTGCCATGTTGCAATCGTTCCAGATCCGGAAGTGGTATCAACGTTAACTGTGATGGAAGTGTTAGTTGTAATCGAAGTGATTACGCCTTCCATCCAAGTTGAAGATAGAGCTGTGTCGATAACTCGAACGCGGTTTCCACTAGCAAAAGCGCCAGTGTTTGAAACGCTAAAAGTTTTGGATCCGGTTCCGACTGTGAAAGATGTTGTTGATGTTGAAGACGCATAACCAACGCCAGTGGCTCCGGTTGATCCGGTCGCTCCGGTCGCTCCGGTTGGACCAGTCGCTCCGGTAACACCAGAGGCTCCAGTGGCTCCGACGGGACCAGTTGAACCTGTAAGACCAGTTTGTCCGGTAGCTCCGGCTGGACCTGTAGGACCAGTTGAACCTGTGGCTCCGACGGGACCTGTGGCACCAGTTGGACCAGTTGGACCAGGTGTAAGTGAAATCGTTGCGATGGTGGTATCTACTGCATCAAGACGAGCACGAACGCTTGCTTTGCTTCCCTTTGGATTTGTTCCAAGCTCGGTTTCAATAGCTGCGATCGAATCATTTGCATTTGCGTGCTGTGATGCGTGTGGAACTGTTGACGAGTCAAGGGTATCCGTTGCCTGTGGGTCGATAAATGAATCGATTCCGTTAGGATAGGAAGTTGTCACATTGACTCCTTAGTTGTAGAGGCAACAGAGCAGTCGCCAGGGGGTAACGCCTACTCTGTTGCTTTATTCTTGATCGCGTGATCGCGAAATGGTGTGTGGTGTCTTTCATCTAGCCAAAAATCTTTTTTGTGGGCGAGGATTGCACCAGTATGACAGTGCAGTGGGATATTCAACGAAGCCAATCGCTTAGAGAATAACAAATCTTCGCCGAACCAACGACCCGCAATCGGGCCATCCATAAACCAAGCCCAATCCTTGCCTTGATTCTCTGTGGTCTTTTCTTGAATTTCCAATAAAACTTTGCGGTGAATCAATAGGCAACCAGTGCCGGTTGCATCAACTTTGAGGATCTCATCGATTGGATAATCATCGATCGTTACTAAACCGCGACCTTCAATTTCATTGTAAATCGTTGGGACTGGTCTGAGCATTTCTTCATCATCAAAAAATGCTGCAAAGACTAAAGCTGAGACCACTGGACGCTTTTCGGCATCGGCGGCATTTATCAGCTTGTCAAAGTTAGGAAGGGTAATTCTTTCATCTGAATCCATCATCAATAACCAGGGAGCATCTGTCTGCTCGAGGAAGTTTTTGACAAGTAGATTTCGAGATCTGGTGATTAAGCCAGAATTTGAAACTTGAATGTAAGCGTCAAAGCGATCAAATCGTTGACGTGCGATGTGGATTAAATCGATGGCAAGTTGCGCGTTTATTCTTCCATCGTTAATCGTTCCGATGCAGACTTTTTCTTTTAGTTTCATCGGGTTTCAGCCTTTATCTTGATGGCTGTATTTTCTTTTTTTTCAAAGTCCAATTCTTCAATTATAGAATCGAGGTATTGAATTCCTTTATTTTGAATTATTTCTCGGGCTGATTTTAAGCCTTCTAAAAATAATGACTTTTCCATAATTCCCCCATTGATTTGATGTTGAAACCAGCCTTGGTGTTTGTCCCATTGGGCTTCCGGCCAAGGCTGGCCAACGATCAGACTCTAACTATTAGTAGCCTGAAGGTGCAACTGCACCGGTTCCGCTGACTGTGGTTACAGCCTTAGCGAAGCGGTGTGCAAGTGCTGCGTATCCGTAAACCTGGAAACGAACTGTCAAGTTAGCTGACAAAACGTCTGGAAGGACACGAGTCTTAACGCCTGATTCGAATAGGTAAGAATCTGAAAACTTACCGATAAGAATTGGAGATTGGTTGGTTGATGAACCGTAGTTAAGTGGAATTGTTGCATCAACGTAAACTGGCACGCCATGAATTGCGCCAACTAGTCCCTTTGAAGCACCTGGGTTGTCAACAACACCTGAAGCGTTGAATGGGCCAGCAGCCTTTGGAACGATTAGTGGACGTGAAGCTGTGTCAGTTTGTGATGATAACCAATACCAGGTTGAAGGAGACATTACGATCGCTTCAACATCCTTGTAACGGTTACGAACTACTTGGCTGATACCGGCAGCGAAAGCCTTTAGGCCACCAACTGCTGAAGGTGTTGTTTCAGTCCATGTTGTTGGGATACCGTTTGTGGTATCTGCACCAAGGTTGATGAAACCACGAAGTGTTCCAGATGTTCCGTCGCCATTTCCTGCAACTGCTGTGTTGAGTTGTAGGGCATAGTCAGCCATCAAGTCACCGAAGACCATACGATCTAGGCCACCTGAAAGTGGAGACATTTCAACTAGTTGAATAGACACGTTCTCATAACCTGAGATGGTGCGAACTGGAGCTGTGACTGTTGATGTAACCATGTCACGAATTGTGGTTGCAGTGTTATCTGGGTTCTGGAACGCTGTCTTAGAACCTAGAGTGATTGCAGGGATGTTAATGGAATCGGTTCCCATTGGCAGTGCCATTTTTGTGGCAAGATCCGCTGTCACACGAGCAGCACGAGCGAACTCTGCGTATTCGTTGATCAACCAGATTGGTGGAACGAAATCTCCACCGGTGCCGTTTGTTAGGCCGATGTCACGAGTTTCGATTGCGACTTCTTGTTGGTGGCGGTTTAGGCGCTCCCATGAAGCTTGGTCATTACGAAGTTGAGCGCCGATCATATCGCGAACGAATGAGTTGTCGCTTCCCTTGTCGTATGTCATTTGTTCGCGTGTGACTGTTGCGCCACCGAAAACCTTGACATTGCTTTCCTTGCGAGATTCTGCGATTGCAGCAGTGCGAGCTTCAACAGCTTCCTGCTTTGCAATACGCTCATCAAGTGAAGCGATTTCGTCTTGCTTTGCTTCAGCTGATGTTAGAGCATCCGCGTCAACTGCATCTGCTGCGATGGTTGATTCAACCTCTGCAACTAGAGCGTCGCGTTGCTCCTTGAGCTTTGCTGATAGAGTCATTTTGACCCTTTCTAGTGAGTTGGGGGTGAGAATGACCGTCGGGGCTGTTGCGCCGAGGGTTACGCCTTACGCTTTTGACGCAAGGAATACTGATTGAACTTGAGTGCAAGCTTGCGCTTTGCTAATTCAAGGTCTTGGATTTCTTCGGCACTGCGAGCGCCGAGTGTTGTTGAGTTATAAGCCGGCCAAGTTACTGCCGAAACTTCATAAAGATCAAGATCGGTCAAAGTGCGGAGTCCGTCTTCTTTTGTTTGCCCATCTGGACCAACTGAGAACGCGAATGACATCTTGTTAACATCTCCGCGTTCGATTGCTGAAGCCAATTCAGCGGCGCGAGGATTCTTCATGTCTAAATCAGCTTCCATTCGAAGTCCATGATCGTCTTCGCTTAGGCGAAGGGTTCCGGATTGAGTCGAAGCTAGGGGAAGTTGATCTGTGTCATGGTTTACTAGCAAGAAAACTGGATTATCTGTTGAAAGTGATCGGCTGAAAGCGCCAGGTGCGATCATTTCGCGGAAGTTGAGTCCGGTTGCTTCTTGATTAAAGGTTGCGGCATATCCTGCAATTTTGAAATTTTCATCAATTTGACCAACTGCACGCAATTCGGCTTCCATTGTGATTTTTTCGGCGGTGCGAATCATTGTCTTGCGTTCTTCGATCATTGGGAGATCAGCCTTTCGTGGAGATGGAAGTGGCTTGATGATTGTTAAATAATTTGAACGGTGAACTGTGACTGTGTCTGTTGCGACCCATCCATTTCCTTGCTCGTGATAAATGCGAACATGGAAAACAGGGTTATCGTCGGTGGCTTCCATCGCATATCCATCGGATGATGATGCGGTTCCGCGTGAAGTTACCTTCTCGACGCGACCACGAGCGCGACCATTGGAAGTTGACCAGGATACATAAGTGCCTTCTCCGATTCGAGCCGATGCTGCACGACCTTCGAATGGAGCCTTGATTTCTTCATCTGAAAACTTCTCAGCCATTTTCTCGTAATAGGCAGTGACCTTATCCTTGATGGCTTCTTTGTCTGCTTCTGGAATATCAACTCCACCACGAGCGCCATTTAGAACTGCTGCGACTGCGAAGATAGCGCGTGGGACTGCTACAAGCTCTCCATCAACGACGTCTGCAAATTGGAGTTTGTAGCTTCCCAACTTTTCTTTGTCAGATTCATCGCAATAAAAAAATGCTTTTCCG
>Ga0214178_1000068_pt1 | contig 33769 bp, 47 predicted proteins | sample TroBogEpilimnion_28_FD_153016 | JGI IMG/M metagenome (GOLD analysis project Ga0214178, IMG submission 153016) | Freshwater microbial communities from Trout Bog Lake, WI - 17SEP2007 epilimnion | ecosystem: Environmental > Aquatic > Freshwater > Lake > Epilimnion/Euphotic zone | place: Trout Bog... | reverse complement strand
CTTTTTGAGAAGCTAGCAGAGCAATTTGCGCACCTATGCCACGACTAGCGCCAGTAATAAGAATGATGTCTTTCATGGGTATTAAATTCCAATTTCAGTAGATTCACACTCAGGTCAACTTACCAACCTGCCCCTCTAATAACCCCCAAGCTTGGTTGCCAACTTGGTTTTTCCATTTTTGATAAAAGCTTTTACCTAAATGGGCTCGAAAACTAGAAGTGTCAGCAACATTAATGACCATTCCCTTGCCTTGTAACGACTCAGCCAAGGAATGATTGAGTTGGATAGTGTGTTGCCGTTGCATTTGGACAAATTTCTTGACATTTTTAAGAATGATTTGCTGAAAATGCTCAGGCAAAGCTTCCCAAAAACTAAGGCTACCAATAATATTAAATCCAGACCACATATGCGATGTCATGGAAATATATTTGGTGACCTCATTAAGCTTGAGCGACTCAATAATCGCCAATGGATTTTCTTGAGCATGTAACTTTCCAACTCGCAGCGCCTCGTAAAGCTCCAATACAAATAGCTGTATAGGCACTGCCCCAAAGGCTTTGAATGTATCTTCAAAAACTGCGCCTTCAGGAATGCGAATAGACAAGCCTTCTAAATCTGCCGCCGTATGAATTGGGCGATTGTTCGTCACTATATGACGAAAGCCATTCTCCATCAAGCCAGCGGGCAATAAATAGATGCCCTTGGCACGTAATTCTTTTCGCAGAAAATCTCCTAATGCACCATCCATCGAACCATAGACGTCATGATTATTTTTATAGATGAATGGCAGGCTTTGTATATTCATCGCAGGAACTAAGGGTCCCATGATGCTACCCATCAAGGCATAAAATTCTATTTCTCCGCGAGTTACTTGATCCACGATCTCTAAATGAGATAGCTTTAATCTACCGTTATCAGCTAAGACCTCAATATCCACTGCGCCATTGGTCTCCTCACTAACGGCATCCCACAAGCCCACCAAGAATGGATGCACATGACTTTTTTCTGGCTGGTAGTGGAATTGTCGCCCACGCCATTGAGCCTTTTGACTATTCGCCATGAATACCCGCATCCTTAATTAACTTACCCATGCGCTGGTAATCTGCGGCAATAAAAGCACCCATTTGAGCAGAGCCCATTGGAAATGGATCAATGCCATTTTCGTTTAATCGCTTCAAAATGTCTGGTGAAGAAAGTATTTTCAGAATAGTTCCTGAGAGTTTGTCAACAATCTCATCAGAAATTCCAGCAGGTCCAATAACGCCAACCCACGATGCATAGCTATAACCCGTCACGCCCGATTCACTGACTGTAGGGATATCTGGCATGACTTGCGTTCTACGTGATCCAGCTACTGCAATTGGACGTAACTTTCCTGACTTAATCAAAGGCAGCACCGTACCGATGGCGTTAAACATGATTGGAATCTCTCCGCCCGCTACTCCAACAGCGGCTTGGCTCGCCCCCTTGTAAGGAACATGGGTGAACTTGACGCCCGCCATAGATTCAAACATGGCCATTGCAATATGCTGAGGACTGCCTACTCCGCCAGATGCGTACTCAACTTTTCCAGGATTTGCTTTTGCGTATTCAATGAGCTCTTTTACTGATTTAAATGGTGAGTCTGCGTTAACAACTAGAACCGTTGGGAGAACTGCAACCATCCCAATAGGTTTAAAGCTTTTTAGTGAGTTGTATGGCACTTTCCTCAATTGAGGAAGGACTCCCAGAATGGCGTTATTACATCCGCAGAAAATCGAGCCATCTGTCGGTGCATTCGCTACTTTTTCTGCTCCAATTGCGCCTGATGCTCCTGTTTGGTTATCAATCAGGATAGACTGACCCAAGCTAGCTCCAATTTGCTCCGATACAATCCGCAGCGCTACATCTGAAGCACTACCGACAGCTAATGGCGTGATAAAAGTAATTGGTCTATTGGGCCAGGCTTGGGCAAACAATTGCTGGGAAGCCCCCATTGCCAAGCACATAACAATCAATACTCTGACCATCTTAGAAATTCGCACACTAGTCTCCTAAAATTCTGAATAAATAGGTACTACATCATGACCCTGCCACCGTTGGTATCTAATGCCACCCCTGTAACAAAAGCTGCTCCATCAGAAGCTAAATACAGCATTGCTGAAACATGATCATCTACCGAAGCCAATCTACCCAGCGGCACTTGTGCTGCAATTCGCCGGATATCTTCTTCCGACCTTAGCGCGGCGACTCTGGGCGTTAAGGTTGTCAGAGGCGCAATAGTATTAGCGGTGATGCCGAAGGGTCCGAGCTCATAAGCTAAAAAACGTGTTAATTGGGTAACGCCTGCTTTAGCGGCTCCGTACGCTGGGGAAGATGCTGCATGCACTGTTCTCCCAGAGATTGAAGTCACATTAATAATGCGACCTGCTTTGGATTTTTTCAGCCTAGGAATGGCCGCCTGGCAACATAGAAAGGTGGCCCTTAGGTTTAGTGAAATAGTTTTATCCCATTCCTCTAAGTCCATTTTTTCTACCGTGAGGAGTTTTTTGTAACCGCCAGCACAATTGATAAACACATCAAAGCCACATCCCACTCGATCCACCGCTGCAAAGGCAGCCAAAACAGCCTCGGGATCAGTAATGTCTACAGGTATTGCATGTGCCCTGTCGCCTAGCTTGGCGGCGATATCCCCAATTCTTTTCTGGTCAATATCCAAAAGAAAGACGTGGGCACCTTGTTTATAAAACGCGATGGCAGCAGCTTCACCTATACCTGCAGCAGCACCTGTAATCACCACTGCGCGATCTGTAATCTCCGGATAAATTGCCATAATCAACTTTCATAAATAGGCTAAGTTGCGCCCAATATACCTTGGCCCTTAGATTTGAATCATAAAGCTACAAATGACTATAAAGAATGGAAAATTTCCAACTTAGCTAGATTAAATATATTGTAAGCTTTAAAAAAAACTATATTAAGATGATGACAAATAGTTTTCAAAAATAGAATTAACCCAATAAATGTAGGAGACCATCATTTTTAACAAAATTCTTATCCCCGCTTTTTTACTTCTTGCCTTATGCATTTCAAATGTATTTGCAGAGGATCCCTACCCCAATAGAGCCATCACCTTAATTGTGCCGAATCCTCCTGGAGGATCTTCGGATGCCAATGCAAGAATTCTGGCTGATGCTCTGACCAAAATCCTCAAGCAGCCAGTGATAGTGAACTTTAAACCTGGTGTTGGTGGTCAGGTAGGTAATTCATTCGTAGCCAAAGCAAAACCAGATGGCTATACCTTGCTGATGGGACTCTCTTCAATCATGGTGTCTCCAGATGCAGAGCGCGCTCAAGGCAAGACATCGCTATATGAAGTAAATCAACTACTACCGATCGCCATGATCTCGAATGATCCTATGGTAATGTTGGTACAAACCGATGCGCCGTGGAAAAATTTAAATGAACTGATGAAGGCTGCAAAAGATAAGCCCAATGGCTTAACCTACTCTTCATCTGGTAACTTTGGCCCCATTCACCTTTCTGTTGAAATGCTTGCTCACGCTGCGGACGCAAAATTTTTACAAGTTCCTTTTGGCGGTGGCGGACCGTCCATGCTCGCGTTATTAGGTGGACAGGTTGATATGACTACTGCCATCCCTTCTGTTGCCATCCCACAGATTGAATCCGGCAAAGTGCGGCCAATTGCAGTATCAGGCCCTAAGCGGATCAAACTACTACCCAATGTACCCTCTTACCGCGAAGCTGGATACAACGCTGAATTTAATATCTGGAATGGTTTATTCGTACCAGTTGGCACACCACAAGCAATCATTGATACCTTAAATAAGGCCGTTAAAGAAGCTGTGCAATCCGGGCAAATTGAAAACGCCATGGAACAGAGGGGTATGATTTTTGACTACCGCGATAGCAACGAATTTAAAAAGTTTGCCAAGGAAGATGGCGATAGAATGGTAAAGGTAGTAAAGACGATGGGTAACTAGGTATCAATAAAACCTCAAAATATCGAGGTTGTAGCCTGACCAGCACGATTCAAGTGTGCGACCTACGCCGAAAGAAGCTTTAAAAATGAACCAGGGCAACAGCAGAAACAATGCTTTTAAGGTGTTTATTTAGCGTGGCATACAAACCGAGAACCTTGGTGTTGGGTGGCATCCGCAGGCAGTCGAATGTATAAAGAGCCACCAAATGCTGAATTCTGATGGTGTATAAACAAATTTCCCGAACTCATAATTCTTTAAAGAGTTTCGGTGCCTAGCCCAAAAATTCTATCAATAATGCCCGAATGTATCTTAGTTTGTGATGACTATGAATTCAGACAAAGTACACTCTTAGTATGTAAATGAACATGAGAATGAGACCATGTCACCCCATTGGACAAAATTAAAACCTGAGCAAGTTGATCAGCATGTCGATAGAGTATTAAGCCCACTTGAGCATGAGAGGCATTCAGAATGCATGCAAAGAGCCAAAATCCTGAGTACCGCTAGTGACTTTTATGTCAAAGCAGCAGAAGCAATAGAGTCTGGTAAGGCTGAGGATGTGCGGTATGCGCATATTAAATCGGCTAAAGACTTGATTGAGGAGGCCTTTCCAGAGGTGTTTGAAGTAAAGCGTCCATCCCAAAAATATCTCATTAAAGAAGCGAGCGAATATAAAGCAATAAAACTTATTGCTTTAGTAGTGATTGTGCTGGGAATTTGCTACTCTTTCGTTGTATTTGGCCCAACGGGCGATTTAAGTAAAACATGGACGACCGATGACGTGGCAAAGTCAACAGCTTATCCAAAACAACCAAATTAAATATTAATTTAAAAGTCTTTTATTAATTTGGAAGCCAGCCCTTATTGAGATGGGCTTTTGAACATCTTGGTCATCGCCTAAAGCTAACTACGATTAAAGTCAATCAATGACTTATAGCTCTAGCAAGTAGCTTGGTGCATACATAAATTAAATGTATCATTTTCATTATGCTTAGCATGCAGTAGGCAATATTGATGATGCCAAGACTCCCCTAGTGGGCAATTAGTTTTATTCCGCTCTTTCATGGTGACCTCCAAACTAATGGTGGGCAGACTTGAATAAACTAGCATCCATAAATACATCTGGAATGCCACCTACTAAAAGCGCCTTAGTAGCTAAAGTCGATAAATTGGAATTGCTCACCATCACCTCTTTGAGCTCAGTGAAGCCATCTCTGTATCTACAGTCTGAAAGAACTCCTGATGCAAGTTGACTCTTATAGAGAGAGCAACATTCCTGAGCCCAAGATCCATCTAATGGACATCTGTCATTACTTTTCATGGCATGCCTTATTTTTTCTATGCTTATGAATCAGTCTATGCTGATCTAAAGATAAATAAAGGTTCTTTTTATTGATCTACTTGATACAGAACAAATATGCTGCGATGCTTTTCATAATTATTCCAACACTGTCGGTTTACCAACCACACTCAGGATCAATCTACGCCCTACCAAAGATTACTCTTACGCAACACCAAGCTCATCCATGAGCTACTCACAATTGAGCCAATAGTTAAGTCTGAAACAATAAATAGTGAAATTTAGCCTGCCCAGCACGATTGGAACGTGCGACCAACGCCATTTATTGCTCCTTGGCCTCTAAAAGCTCGCTATTCGAATGCCGCAATCTATCTGCCAAGGCTAAAGTAATGCTACGCAAAATGCTGGCCTCCATTAGCGGATCATTGTTACTGAGCTCTCTGAAGTTCTCTCGACTAATTCGAATAATAGTGGTGTCTTCCATAGCCACAGCGTCAGCAGAGTGATGTCGGCCATCAACAAACGACATCTCTCCAAAAAACTGACCCTGGCCCAAGGTTGATAAGTGTAACTTTTTACCAGAATGTAAATCTAAAGTAATTTTTACCTGACCCTTGGCAACTAACATGAGTTCATGGCCGGCGGTATGCGCTTCAAAAACTTTTTGACCCTTTTTATACTCATCGTACGAGGAGCAGTGCTCCAAAGCACTGAGTTCAACTTCATTTAGCCCAGAAAATATTTCAAATTCACGGAGTGCTTTAGCGGAGGGATGGTCAATAACTATCCCAGATGCAATTAGTATCCTATCCTCTATCCACTCTAATGCATCGCTAATATCATCAAATACTTTAGTGGTTTTATTAGACAGCACGCCAATATGATCAATATAAGATTTAAGATCGCGGCCACTAGGTAAACGCTCTGGTAACCTTGCAATCACTAAAGTTGCATTCTTCTCATTTAAGATATGCTGAATTCGCTCAATCATATGTCCAGCAGTGACATCTAAAGATTGAACGCGCAAAAAGTCCAATAAGACATATTTCGCCCGATGAATTTCTGGCTCGATCGCCGTATAAAGCTGATCAGTTGTTCCAAAAAATAAGCTCCCTTGTAAATCAAAAATGACAGTGTCAGCACCTTCCAATTCCAATATCTGCCGCTCACTTGGAGTACGAAAGCGCTTTGAAAACACTTTATTGCCATAGGTTTTATTGCGTATAGTACTGGTATGGATTTGTTCGCGAATAAACATCAAAATTGCTAGTGCTACACCAGCTCCAGAGGCTGCAATCAGACTAAACACATTGGCAATTACTACCACTGTCAAAATAACTAGAAAATCAAGAATAGTATCTTTTGATCGCAACAGTGAAATTGATTTCCAGTCGATCATCTTAAAGCCAATAACTACTAATAAGGCGGCTAAAGAGGCAATCGGTATCCATGCAATGATTGGAGTAAGCAGCAAGACAGCTAGTAATGCCCACAAACCCTGAAATACCCCTGAATAATGCGTGGCGCCACCACTTGCTTTATTGACTAAGGTTGCACCCATTGTGCCTGCGCCTGGAACACCGCCAAACAGCGTTGCCATTAAATTTCCAACGCCTTGCCCAATTAATTCGCGATTTGAATTATGCCTTGAGCCCGTCAAGGCATCAAGAACAACACAAGTTTTTAAAGTATCAATCGAAAGTAAAGTCGCCAAAGTAATTGCTGGAATAAAAATCTGCCCCCAACTCGGCAGCGCAATCTCACCCAAACTTTTCCAAGGACTTAAAATTGTCTCTATCATCCCATCACTGCTGGCAGTTAAATGACCAATGACTAATGGATTATTAGTAAGGGTTAGCAAATCTGGTAACACTGTAAAGCCTAATAAAAAGTATGTCCCCATGCCAGCTAACAAGCCTTGAATTACAGCTGGAACTTTGCGGGATATCTTTGGGCCTAAAAGCATCATTACGGCCGTTACCAAACCTATGATGACGCTTGGAATTTGCCATAAAGCTGGGTCTTCAAGACCTACGAGTAATTTAATATCTTTTGGTAATGCAAGCCATTTGGGCAATTGGCTCAAAATAATAATCAATCCAACACCACTGAGATAGCCACTGACAACCGTAAAAGGCATGTAACGTATTAATTTACCAATCTGTAACATACCAAAAGCAACTTGAAAGCCACTACTGATAATCACAACCAAAAATAGAGTTAATAAAATCGTTGAAAATCCGATTCCCTGCTGATTCATTTGAATCGTTAAGGCCGATAAAATAGCTGCTGCAGGTGCACATGGAGCGGATATTAATCTTTGAGTTTTTCCTATTAAAGAAGCAATAAGTCCTAAAGTGGCAACACCCAACATCCCCGCCAGAGCACCGCGTGCACCAAATTCTGACCCCAAGGGTGAGAAAATAGTTACGCCAAATGCAATGGCCGAAGGAAGTGCGACGAGCATTGCAGCAAACCCGCCCCATATGTCTCCAGATAAAGACTCCCTATCCATTGGGGTGGCTATGCTCATTGCGTCTCCTCTAGTAATTTGATATTGACTTTACACGATATTCGAGCGGTGCTCAGCCTCAAAATCGTAAATATTGAGCGAATAATTTGATATTAGCGAATAGTTGATTTTAGCAATATTGACATATAGTCAATTTTTCATAAAATACAACTTACTTCAATACTATTAAGCGCAACTAATGCTATTTGACCACTGTTCTGAATGCAAACGTTGCTGCAATATTGACGCAGGTTATGAGCCTCTTGAAATTACCCTCACGGCTAAAGAAAGAAAAATATTTCATTCGATTTGCATTCAAACTAGTTGTGAATACTTGGGCAATAAAGGCTGCACATTGGGCGATAAAAAACCATATAGTTGCAAGATGTATCCCTTGGTATATAGACCCTCAAGCCAAGAAATTTTATATGACACTGATTGTCCAATCATGCCGGAATATATTGCACAGCTTACTTCTAAAGACTCTGAAGCATCCAATCATCTGCTTGCAATTCAAAAGAGTATTACATCCCTAACAAAAGTAGATATCGATTTTCTAGATCGTAATTTTGCAGTAGATGAGGGCTATTTTGAGATCAAAAAGTTACCGATTCCGGACATTAAGTCACGTCATCGCTCATAACATTATTGGAGATAAATATGGATGCGCTAACTCTCTCTGATTTTAGTGACACGGTCCAAACTGTCATACATGAAGTGGGCTATCAAAGTTGGACAAAAGAGAATTTATGGGTTTTAAGTGAACATGAGAATATTGAGTATTTCACCACACGCTGGGATGCCCTATGCCCTTACATTGAGGTCACGAGTGAGATGCTGGAAATGGCCCCAAAGCCCTTTGTGGTTTATGCCGTTCCACCCAAGAGTCAATTTGGTGCACCCATTAAGGATCGCTATGGCTTAGTGAACGCCTTATCGCAGGAGTTTTGGGCTGATGAACGGCGCACTAGAAAATTTCGTGAATTAGATAAGCAATTCAGAAACTTTATGGTTTCAGAACAAGTAGTTGATGGCAAAGAGATCACGGCAGAGTATTTATATCAAATTGGTGGAAATCACTTTGAAAATTATTGGATTGCGGAGCAAGAGGTTGAAGGTTTTGTAGATTATGTGCGTAATCTACAGGTGCTCATAATTCAAGTGATTGCTGATAATGGCGATGTAGTGCTGTCTGATGTTTCTATTATTTTGCCGAATGAAAATCAACTCTATGGTAGTTTTTGCCAATGGGATCGAAAGTACAAGAACAGATCTCCAGGCATTTATGCTTGCCTACTAGCCACTAGATGGGCACAAAAAAATGGCTTACAGTTTTATAATTTAGGGCCCGTCGATGAATATGGCTATAAGGGCTTATTTGTCACAGATTATGAGCCAATATACGCATTAATTGTCTCTGATCTTGATCACCCAATTGTCACCGATGAGACTTCACCAATTAATATTGATTTTGAAAAAGACCAAATCAATCAAATTTACCGCAATAAATCTCTCTTGTAATGATTAGAAATAATGCTTTTCGCCAAAAGCATCATCATAGTCAATTAGAAGTTCTTCATCTTTTTTAATTACTCGCAGGGCTCGAAACTGCCCATTTTTAGTAAGTTGCAAATTGGGGATTTTTGAATGATTTAGGTAAATAGCCATACTCATAGCGTTCATGCCAATCCTAGGAATCAAGATTTTCTTCGAGTCATAAAAGCAAAACATTTTGATTTGCTTTCGAACCGCTGCTGGAAGATCCTTAAGTTCACTTTTGGTAAATTTAATCTCCTTATCATCAAACCAGGTCATTAAGGGATTCAAGTCCTTCTTAATCGCCCTTATGGCAAAGACTCCTACCCCATGAGTTTTAGAGCTACCGAGTCTACAGAAGACCTCATTTTGTAGATGATTGAGTATTTTTTTCTTATCGCTTAACATTTCTCAAATAATACTGCTAATACAAGTAGTTAGATTCTTCAAGTTCTAAATATTTGCCGATTCTCTTAGCTGCTTGAACCTTTATTGTTGGGCTATAGAAGTAATAATGATCATCGCCATGCTCAACCTGAAATATATGTCTTTTGTCCAAGCAAACTGCTGAAGCAAGCTCATCAGGCTCAAGACCTTTTGCTTCTCTGGCTTTTTTGAGAACATCGCCTCGAATCTTTGGCAATTCGTCTTCCGTAGTATTGACGCTCACCTAAGGCCTCCTTAATAATTTTCAAATATTAAGGAGGAACAATCTACTTGTCTAGCCCGAATTTAGTCTAATACCCTCTAAATATAGGTATTTCTCCCCAAAAACATCAAAAATTGTATATATACTGACAAAAAAGATCTTGAATCGCTACCACTTCTATAGATACTTTCTAGCCTAAGATTTAGTCCATTAGGAGATGTGGCATTAGTACCGATATCTGTGGTGTCAGGTGAATACTATGGATTTCAGCTGGCATCCACGAGCGGTTGGGTGAGTTTCGGCGGAATTTGTTGGGTAAACCAATATTAGAGGTTAATAAAACTTAAGAGACTCGTACCGACCCATAGAAGACGCTTAGACTAATAAAAAACACCCGCAGTTGCTTAATCTTAGAGATAGGGCTCAGGCCACCTCTTCGTCAAGCTCTAATTCTCTCTCCTGTTGATTGGCATCGAATAACTGCGCCAACCCCACTGGAATATTTTCATTGAGATGATAAAGACATCCTGGGCCCATTTGCCTTCTGGCAACTAAATTAACTGCCAAAAGCTTTTTGAGATGAAAATCTAATGTTCCTGAATCAACGCCGAATTGATCAATCATCTCTTTGGGTCTAACGCCCTTCTTTCCAGATCGATAAATTAAGTCAAATACTTTCAATCTAGTGTCATGCCCTAAAACTTCAAATACCTTCGCATAACGCAAAATTGTCATGTTGTCTCTCTCCAGCTATATACCCGCTAATCTGATTATTTGAGACTTAGTCTAGTTAGAAGTACCCGTTGTGTAATCTAATATTGGCTCAATATATGCAGCTTTGCTTTTAAATACGGCGCTATGTAATGTTTCTTTCAGCTCCACCATGTCCTCCTTCGCTACATAGCGAATCACCTGGAAGTACTCTGAGACGCGCTTAAATTTTGGGTTTAACTCATCGGGAATGTGGTGAGGATTGCTCTGTACTATCTCAGCTTGGTTGTGAATACTCGCTAAAACTTTAGTTCCGGCTAGAGCTATAACGCCAAAGATAGTGAAAATTATTACCAGAAGGCTAGTGCGTAGGTGGCGCCCCAAAAGATTAGTCATAAATATTTACTCGTCCGATTAGTAAGCTTGATCTTGAGAATGAGCCGCATTGATATAAGCAGAAATTTTTGATACGGCAGAAGCATCGATGCTAATCAAGCTTGCCGCACTTACTGTACCAATGAAATATGCAACAAATGCGACTAGTAGATAGCTAATGAATTTACTCATGAAGTCCCCCTTTGGTTAATATTTCATTGGCTTTGTGAGCCATGCATGTAATATGGGCGCAATTGACATTAAAAAAGTTGACGCAAGTCAATTATTTGAATGCAGGAAAAGGAACTTTAGTGCTAGAACTAAAGTTCTATAGGACAAATAATCAGGGCCGAGTAAGCTTGAAAATCCTCTTAAACTAGTGTTTATGACTATCAAATATAGATAGCATTAAGAGATCAAACTATTTATGCTAAATCGTCCCATAAACTTAAGAGCTAAATCCTTCTGATGTCTGCATTATTAATTGTTGATGACCACCCCGTTTATCGGGATGCATTGCATCTTTACCTATCGCGAAGATTCAACGCACATGCTATCGAAGTATTTAGTGCATCCAATATTTCCGATGCTATTAGTCTAGCTAAATCAAAAAATATCTCTTGGACTGTTTTATTAGACCTCAGCATCCCAGACTCCCCTGATCCCTTATTTGGGATACTTGAATTTAAAAAATTGAATAATGTAATCAATATTGCAGCTATATCAGGGCTAGAGGAAGATGCCTGGAAGGAAAAATGTTTAGAATCCGGCTGCCAAATCTTTATTTCTAAAAATAATGATGTTGAGCAGATCTATAGCCAGATTTACACAATGATGTCTACTTATCTGCCTGAGGCTGTTGCTACTGGTTTGACAGGAAGGCAATATGAAATACTTAAATGTATTGCTCAAGGACAGTCAAATAAAGTAATTGCATACAACTTTGAAATAAAAGAGCAAACAGTCAAAGTCCATATTAATGCAATTTTTAAAGAACTAAAAGTGTCCAATCGGGTTCAAGCTATCAATAAAGCCAAGCGATTGAACTTAATATGATTCAACTAAACATATCTAAATTCTTCAACAAGAGAAATATTGATCTTCCGCTAGATCAATTGAAGCAGTTGCAATCTGAAAAATTAATACACATGGTAAAGATGGCTAAAGAAAGTCTTTTGCCAGCGTTCTTAGGCCCCATCATATGCCTTCCCCTCTTTGCTGAATCGGCTGGATATGATCGTTTTTACTTGTGGTTTATCGTTGCCAATATTTGTCTTTTACTCAGAGCATATTTGGTTTTATCCACGAACCCTCAAATGAATATTGATAAAAATATTCTGAAAATGAATTGGGCTATTGGGCTTTCATCAGCATGCTGGGGATTTGGCTGGTTAATCTTGCTGCCCACTTACTCACTGGAACACTACCTGCTTTATTACACCATTACCTTGATTTTTGTTTTCATCAATATGTATGGAAACTGTCTTAATTGGAGTACTTTAGTTTCCTTTATAGCCCCGTTACAAATATGTCTATTTGTTTACTATATTTTCATTCCAAACGCTGTCGTGCACTGGCCGATAGTTACTGGCGCTGCTTTATTCTTTTACTATTCCCTAAAAATGGGTTCACTTTTTTCACTATCTTGGGAAAAAAACTTAATCCTGAAATTTAAAAATGATGCTCTGTTAGATGAGCTGATCATTGAAAAAGATACATCCATTGCTGCCAATATCGCTAAGTCAGATTTCATTGCGACAGCTAGTCATGATCTACGCCAACCAATGCAAGCAATTAATATTTTCTTAGCCTTGCTAAATGATCAGAAGATGGATGAAAATGAAAAATTGATTGTTGGTAAGCTGAAGTTTAGCGCCGATCAATTAAATAAAATGTTCAACGCACTGTTAGATATTAGTAAATTGGACGCCCAGAGTATTTTGGTTAAGGATGCCGTATTTGATCTCAGTGTCTTGGCCTCCAATCTTCAAGGAGTACTTGCACCGATTGCCAGCGCGAAAAAATTGGAATTGAATTTTAAATACCAGCATATAAAAGCGTATGGCGATATGACATTGCTCACTCAGCTTCTAATGAACATTATTTCCAATGCTATCCAGTACACACAGTCTGGAAGTATTGATGTTTTATTCACCCAAGACGCCAATATGCTTGTAGTCCAGGTCCGTGATACGGGTATGGGCATGGGTAAGGAAGATCTAAATTCAATGTACAAGGAGTTTTATCGTGGCCAACATACCCGAGGCCTGCATGATGGCCTAGGGCTAGGTCTTTCCATCGTAAATCGCATCATCAAACTCATTGGCGCCACGCTTTCCGTTGAATCAGATCTGGGAAAAGGGTCCGCCTTCACAGTAAAAACCTATTTTTCCACCATAGCAACCAATGACCTTTTAGATAAAACTCCTGCAGCCAATCAAATACTGCGTGACGATTATTCCGCCTTTACATTGGAAGATTCTCAGCGTTTACATTTAGGTCATTTAGCAATTATTGAAGATGATGATATTTTACTAAATGCCTATTATCAGTTTTTTACGGCAGCTGGATTTGTCGTCCATCTCATTCCCTTGAATGCTGAAGAATTTTATTCTGAGCTAACAAAAATATCTCGCTTGGATTTTATCTTGAGCGACTACAGATTAGGGTCGGAGAATGGAGTTTCTTATATTCAGAAAATTCGCGAACAATTTAATGCCGATATTCCAGCAATCATCGTTACGGCCGATACCTCACCTGAACACCTCAAAATGTTTGATGATTTGAGTATTAAAGCACTGTATAAACCAATTGAACCCAGTGAAATTGTTAAACATATTAAAAAGTAATTTTCTTGATGCACCGTAATTAAGTATTGATTAATAATAAAAATAGTAGGAGACAAATAATGAATTACAAGATAAGTTTAATAGGCTTTTTGTCGTATTTTGCAATGGCAAGCATCAGCGGCGCTCAAACTAAATCCAATGCTTGGGAGGGTGCTTATGGCCAAGTGGCGATAGGCTATGAAAGCTATATCCCAAAGGCCACTGCTGCTACAACTACAACACTACCTAATGGGGGCGGCATACTTCCCACATACTCAACTGCTACCCATGCAAATGGCCCAACCGGTAGTTTTGGTGCTGGCTATAACTTTGGAATTAACGACACTCTCCTTCTTGGAATTGGCGTTGCTTTAAGTCCTGGTGGCTCAAGTTCTGCCACCTCAACTGCATCCAATGCTGGGGGTACGGCAAAAGGGGTTTACAACGTTACCAATGCCTATAGCATATCCCTTATTCCAGGATATGCGATTGATCCCAACCGTTTGTTGTACATCAAGCTTGGATATGCTGCGGCCACTACACATGCTAGCGCTTTTGAGAACTCCGCTGCAGCCAACTACCCCCAGCAAGCCGTCAAAGTGAATGGGACTCTTTATGGCCTTGGCTATAAACAAATGGTTACAGACTCCATTTACCTTCTTGGTGAAGCCAACTATGCAGTGAATAGAGAAAAGCAGGTATCCGTTCTTACCAACGGGGGAATTTTAATTAACTCTCCGTCTAATGCAGTAGGCTTTGATTTAGTTGTTGGTATTGGCTACCGCTTTTAATTTCTAGACTTACGCACTTGCCAGTAGCGCGTTTAAAGCGGCATTGCCATTGATGACTATTAGGCCTCTTATAGAGGGTGAGAAGCCCATCAAGGAGTTTGATGGGCTCTTCAGTGGTAGTAGAAGCAAACAACAACGATAAATTATTCATGACAAGCGTCTCGTTACGTGACACTTGTAGCTTAATTTCAGATTTGCGTTTGGGCGACCTGAATTATTTAGAATCGGTTAAACCGACACCACAGCGTCAAGGCTGTGCAAAGCATAAGCGCTACTTTAAGTAACACTGAATAAAAAACCACTTTAAGTTTTTAGTTAAAGTAGTTAAGCCCATAAGGAGCAAGCAAGCAGATCTTAATATAGGAACTTAGGATTTTGGTTTTATTTGGGTAATCGCTACTTTCTTTTTAAAAAAGCAGGAATAAAACTAAACTCACTCTGATCTTTCACTATTTCTACAGGTTTAACATGCTTTAGAGCAGTCTGAGCCGCAACAGGTTCAATGTGCTCTAACTTAATCTCATTTTTTATATTAATAATTGGTTTAAGTACACAATCATTTATAAATTGGGTTTTTTGGTCAATATTTTGATCCACAAAATCACAAAATTCAATCATATTTTCAGCAATAATGCCGTTATCTACCCTGAACCAAAAGTCGTTAAGGAGTTTATTGTTTATCTGCGACACTCTATAAATTGGTGGACAGACAAAGCAATTATCTAGAAATTCAAGGCCAGAAAATTTAATTTCATTAAGTTGATTTCGATCTATTCTGCTGGGAGCTACTAAAATAGTTTGCTGTTTTTGCTTTATCCTCGTCGACTGTTTTTGTATGTACTCAAGAATAAAAATCTCAGTACTTGCAATTTCAACACGACTATTTGAACTTGGCACAATGATGATGTCAAATTCCAATATGAAGTCATATGGCAAGCCGAAAGTCCAAGTTAAATCTGCAATTGTGATATCAGAATGTGTCCCATACTGTCTGAGGGCCGCCTTGGCCTCGAGCATCGTGTATCCAGAGTTTTGCTGATAAGACAATACTGCTTTATAGCCTTGGATATTCTGATGGGGGTTCTTGCTAATTAAGTTCGACGAGGTTCCTTGCTTGTCAAAATCAATCAATGAAACCTTATATTTTTTTCAATAGCAAGATAACCCGCTAAATTAGCTGAAATAGTACTTTTACCAACGCCACCCTTTTGGTTGGTAATTAAAATCTTAATCTTGTTTTTCACAGCAACTTGTAAAGTTGTCTCATATTTTGAATCTTCGCATTAACTATCTGCGCTTGCTCCAACTCTTTAGAAAAATCTTCTTTGTTAGTATGCTGCATAATCATCAAAATACGCTTGGCTTGATCATGCTGAGCTAAGCTTGCCAGACTTAAATAATAAAAAGCCAAACGTTGATTCACTGGAATAATCTCGCCTTTTCCATAATAGCTACCTAAAGTGTAAGCCGCCTGACGACTGCCTAATTCTGAGCCTTTAGCTAATAGATCAATGCCTTTATCAATATCCTTGGGGACTCCTTGAGCCGCGCCAACGCCTGTAATAAGAATATTACCTAAATTACAAAAGGCATCATGAACTTCTTCTTTAATAGCATCAGAGTAGAAAGCTAGAGCTTTTTTGTAATCGGGTTTACCGCCAACTACACCTTGCTCATGGATTAGTCCAAGGTTGTAATGTGCATAGCCATTACCTCGAGCCGTTTCTCTATTAAGCCAATTCATTAGACTCTCGGCCTGATCTGTTTTTAATAGTCCATCAAAACACATCTTGATTAGGGCGAATTGTGCATCTGCACTTAATTCATATTGCGCTAGATCAAAAAAGATTTCAAAAGCCGCATCATTCCTTCCCTGACGTAAATTTTGTTCACCCAACTCTACACTTGACATTACTCACCCCTTATTTTGGTGTCTATCAGAGTAGTCCTATATCCTGACTTTATCTATTAGCTTAAGAGCCAATACAAATAATAAAAAAATATTTTTAATTCAAATATGTTGTTATTCAAAGGCAAAAGCTACCAAAATAAATCTTCTTATTCACTCCAGAGCTAATACGAAAATGCACTATATCTTCCACATTAATAAACTACAATTAAAGTCTAAATTTATTAGAGGTTGATCATGTTTTCTAAAAGCTATACAGATGAAATTTCAAATGATCATGATGAAGATGATTACACCTCTCAGAATCCTTTTGCTAAGGATGCTGGCTCGCTTATAGTTGGGCAAGGCGTTGTACTTAACGGCAGTCTACAAGTCCCTAATAAAACCTTGGTATCAGGATCCTTGAATGGTGAACTCCAAACTAAAAGCTTGACTGTTGAATCGTATGGTCACATAACTGGCAAGATTAATTGTGAAAATGCAGATATTGCAGGCCATGTAGGCGATGACTTAACTTCTACGGAATTTCTTATTTTAAGATCTAGCTCTGTCATCTCTGGTGATATCTTTTACAAAGAAATGCAAATCGATAAAGGCGCTAAGATTACAGGTAAGCTAATCATGCTTTAAGGCTATGGCGAAACGATTAGCTCAAAAAACATCGAATTTGCCTCAAACCCCAGCAGAGCCTGATTTACTAGCAATCAGAGATGCTCGCGCCAAAGAAATGGACTCTTGGGGCAAGGCTGTACTTAAAGAAAAATCAAATCGCAAGTCTAAATTTGGTGCTATGCCTATGCCTATTGCTTTGCGGAAAGACTCTACCGAAAGCTCTGACTAATACTCTTTCAAAAAACTAGATAACATGCTCTATCGAAAATTAGAAGTCTTACTTAAACTCTAATCACTTCTTTCTCCCAATGTATATCTTCACTAACTCATACAGGCCAAGCAATACCAAGGGAAGAATAAAAAGGTATCCGTAAACACTTATCTCACTATAGCGACTAGCAAACGCTATAACCCCCACCAAACAAGCGCTAGTAGTTAAGATAACTTTCATACTGACTTAATGGAGGCATAAAAGCGACCCCTATTCTTTAGCGTCTAAAAAGTGGGAAATCGATGGATTCCACTCTTGTTTTGTTGTCCTAATGACCTCTTCAAAAGCGTCCTTCTCAGGAACATCGATCCCTAAAGCTTCTGCATATACTATTGCACTTACATACATCTGATCTTCATCATTATCAAAAATATATACATTGCCATCCTCTAATGCTACAAGCTGCACGACAGACATGCCGCATTGGCTCGCAAGTATGGCTAAGTTATGGCCCTGCTCTTCTCTTGCAATGCGCAGCTTCTTTCCCAATCTTTTTGCTGGCTTAATTTGTCGAACTCTCATGATTAAGTAAATACCTTCTGAGTCCCCAGACTTTTGATATTTGTAGGAATAGTAATTGGTTTTAGTCGAGAGTTATCAAAATCTATTTCTGGGCCGTCATTATGTTGATAGGTCAAAATGATTGACTTGCGATAGGTATCTAACACTTTAGATGCTGCCTCACGCAAATCCTCGCCATGGACCCTGATCATCGAGATAGGAAAGCCTTCTCGGTCAAAGTGACGCACTTTAATACTCCAATACATTTTTTATCCTTGTTTTGTTTCTTCTGAGGAATCTAAGAATTGATTCTCTTTTAACTCTAAATAGCTACCTATTTTCTTTGCCGCAGAAACTTTAATTTGCATTGAATAGAAAGTGCGATATGTATCTGACTCTTCCATCTCTTTAATATGCCATTTTTTAAGACAAACAACTTGGGCTAACTCTTCTTGGGTTAACCCTTTTTCTTCGCGTGCTAAAGCTAAGACTTCTTTTAATATTCTTGCTTGAGTAGGTTTTCTGGTAGCTTTTAGGAGCATTATTTATTAGCAATGCTTAAGATAATCAAGCTATGTCGCTACCCCTGATCTACTTATTTTTTTCTTAAAAATACTGGGATGCATACTTCGTCATTTTTATTATTGATTTTTGCCTCCCCCGGATGTTGGCTGCTTTGACTCCCCAATTCAATATGTAAAGCGTTGGCATATATCTCAGCATTTTTCAGTGTATCTTTTGATATCTGCTTAAACCCCATTAATTCGCCATTCTCAACACGCACCAACTCTTGAATTTTTAACCCGCAGGAGCCAGCAACTGTGCTCAGCGTGAGACCTTGCATCTCTCGCGTATTGCGAAGACGCTTACCCACCTGCTTAAAGTATTGGATTTCTGCTAAGTTCATAAGGGCCTAAACTATGTATAGGCGCCTATATTCCGCCCTTACCTAGTCCTAGTCAATTAGCCCTAGAGCCAATTAGCGGGGGGGGGAATTTCACAATAAACCGTGCACCGCCGCCAACCACATCCTCATAATGGATCGAACCACTATATCTAGTGACAATATGCTTACAAAGCCATAGTCCTAGTCCCATCCCTGTTTGCTTGGTGGTGCTTAATAGCTCAAATAGTTGGGATTGAAATGCCTGTGGAACACCGCTGCCATTATCGGCAACACTAAATTGGACTGACTGACCAGTTTTAATAGCTTCAACAGAAATTCTGCGAGCTAGGCCACCGTAATTGCCCAAGGACTGTATTGCGTTTGTGAGAAGATTTAATATGACTTGCTCGATTTCGGAAGAATTAACCAAAATCATTAGGTCTTGATCAATCCGAAGTTGAATCTGGATATTCTTAGACTTTAGCTCTGGCTTAACAACCTCCAATACTTTGGTAATCAAATCTCCCAATTGAGTCTCTTGAGCACTCGACTTACCTTCAGTAAATATTGATCTAAGTGATTTAACAATCGTAGCGGCTCGCTTATTGTCCTCTTCTAAGGAATTTAAAATCTCCTTACCTAGCTCTGGATTGAGAACCCCTTTTTCTAGTTTCATTTTAAGAAACTGAATGTTGAGATTGCTTGCGCCTAAAGGTTGATTGAGCTCATGGGCAATGGATGCTGATAGCGCTCCTGTGGTGGTAGTCTTGTTGGCTTTCATCAGGCCGTAGATCAAGCGCTCTTTTTCTTTCAAGAGCTCGGAAATTTTTTCATTTTCCTCTTTAGTGCTCTTTAAAGCGTTGACAATTTCATTTTCATTTTTTATCTGTTTTTCTAAATAAAAACTACCAAGGGCTACATAGATTAATATCGTACTACCGTATCCTATCCACAAAAGAGTTAGGGCTAGAGCATCTTGAGCATACAAAAAGAAATTGATTTGGGTGCTTCCAAACAATACCCAAAGAGTTCTAAAAGTTTCTCCAAGCAAAGTAAACGTTGTTAAAAAAATCAGCCACTTCACTACTATCGTTCGCTCTACTTTGTAATATTTTATCAACTCCCATATTTGCCATACCAAAAATAACTCTTGAGTGATTGTTATTAAGGCCACACGATGCTTAAAGGTTTCTGGTATTACCCTCAAGTAGTCATAGAAAAAGAAAATAAAGACTGGAATGATCCACAAAAATAAAGTTTGAACCTTAGTAAATAGACGCTTATTCCAAGAGCGGTATAAAAATATAAGCAGAAAAACCGAAACAATAAATGTAGTGTTTGCTATTGTGAGAAAAAACTTATGTGCCCATAAGGCAATGCCAAAGCTAAATGAGGATAGAGAAAATAAGCCTACGCTTAACGGCCAATAGATACTGAATCCACTCGTCCTATTAGCTCGATATTGATAAAGGGAGCTTAAAAAAAATCCCAAACCAATTAGCGAAAAAACAATAAAAAAGATTTGGTTTGCTGTTTCCATAACTGAATCTTACAGATAGCGGACTAAAATGTCGTCTAAATGATGTCCCAACCTAAGGGCCCCACTATTAGAACTTGCTTTAATCAACAAATGCCTAAAATTATTTCTAATTAGCTCTAAGGCTAATATCCTCACCATATACTTTGGTTTATATTGTTACTAATGAGTAAATATAAACTCCCTGCTTTATGACTAAAACTGGCCATATCTACGTAATCGATGATGATGACTCAATGCGTATTTCCCTGTCTAGAATGTTAAGCGAACTAGGCTATTCCGTTGATCATTACCAATCTGGTATTACTTTTTTAAAAGAATCCCTTCCAATATCTCCAGCCGTCATTCTTTTGGATATGCAAATGCCTGACATGATGGGAGTTGCACTTCAACAAGAGTTATTAGCATTGGGGCGCAGAACGCCTATTATTTTTATTAGCGGACAAAGCCATCCTCAGCAAATTGTCACCGGACTCAAAAACGGCGCAATAGATTTTTTATTTAAGCCGTTTAATCTTGAAGATCTTTTAGTCGCAGTTAGCAAAGCTCTTGAGTTTGATAAAAAACATTTGGCTCAATTATCCAAAGAATTAGATATCAAACAATGTTTCTTAACCCTTACGCCAAGAGAAAAAGAGGTGTGCTCTTTATTGGTAAGCGGCCTGTTAAATAAAGAAATCGCTACTAAGTTAGGCACAGTCGATGCCACAATCAAAGTTCACAAAGCAAGAATTATGGAAAAAATGCATGCGGACTCATTACAGGCCCTAGTGAGAATGTATCTAGAAGCCGATCTTGACAATGCCTGAACTAAGGGTCGTTAAATGGTCGCTTGACCGACACAAGGATGTTCGACGCTAGAGTTTTGTTACTTAAAACCAATAAAAGTAGCGGGGGGGGGAAATCGCTTATAGTTATTAAAACTATATAGGGGTGCTATGAAAAAATTGCTTACGCTTACGCTGTTTAGCACACTGGTTGCCTGTTCACAAAATCCGGACAACTTAACATTAAGCTGTTATGGTGCCGTCATTAAGACCGAAGCAAAACAAGAATTTGTTACGCCCCAGGTTTCACGAACCTATAAGTTCCACAATTACAAGATTGATAATTACGAGTGTGCTCAACAAGCCAACATCATAAGTTGTAACTTCGTTAAAGAAGAAAATGGCACCAGACAGCGTAAACGCATCATTTACGATACAAGTACACAGTCATTCGCAGAAATTGATGCTATTTGGGCTGTTGGTGAAAAGATAAATACTAATGAACGCAATATAGCCAGAACAGAGTTTCTTGGCAGGTGCCAAAAGCCCATCCTAAACTGAACAGTCGTTTTTTAAACGACATCGATCAACATATTCAGTCATTATCTGCCACCCAAATTCCACCAATTACCAAGCTTTGAGCATCTGTAGGAATCCCATTGGAGTAGCACAACCGTGGCGTAACCAGACACCATACAGTCGGGTTAAACGAAGATTACAGCATCAGGGTTAAGAATGGCTGAAGTTGATCATAAGGTAGTCGTTCGCCCCTTTTACAAGTGGCTAGATCATCTTCACCCTTATGAGGTCTGTATTAAGACTACCCAACGTAATCTACTTGAGCACACTAAAATACTTTTAACCTAAATTTTCCCAAAATAAGGGCGTCTCAATTTTAATTTTCATGCTCCATCGAATACAGCATCTTTTCTTAACATTAATGTGCATATTAGGAGTTGTGCAATATTCCTATGCCCAAACACCCTTACAAGATGCGGGTACAAACTATCTCAAGAAAAGAGCAGATGCCCTGATGACGATTACTGGCTACTCCCTCACACCAGATGTCACAACAGGTAACCTAAATATCAATTCGGGTGGCGGTAGTCGATCTGACTTACAAATGACATCACTAGGCGGTGGTGACCGCATTAGTGAAAACTTCCCTCTATACCTAGAAGGAACAATCGCATTGAATCGCTATAACCCTACGTTTACCGAGAGCTCTGTGAACATACCTATGTACTGGAATAGCATTACCGGCACGGGTGGAGTTGGCTGGGATTTTCCGATAACCAATGAACTTCGATTTAGGCCTATAGCAAACGTTATGCTGGGGCATTTAGAAAGTGATGTCTCTATCGCTACACGCTATATCAACAATAACCGAGACGTTAATCTACAGTTTCTTAATAGTGGCCGCATGAATTCTTATGGCCTAGGTGGGTCTGCCATGCTCGACTATGAAAACTACAAGCCCGATCAAGAAATTGATATAGAGCTTCGCTATACGAATATTGCAATTCAGACCTTTGATAGCTCAACTGCGGTTCAAGGTTCAGCAGACTCTCAAAGCCTATCCCTCTGGGCCAGAAGCAGAATTCCAACACCCTTCATGGCCCTGGATAGACCGCTCAGAGCAGTCTTTGAAGTTGCCAATACCCAATTCTTGGGTGACCTGCGTGGAACCATTGGCTTTAGTTCATTATCATCAGTGGGTACTGGAATTGAACTTGATCGAAGCGCATCCGATCCTATCTTTAGTAGAATTCGGCTAGTGTTTCGCTACCAGTTTGGGCTCAATGTTCGCGGCACCTCAATAGGATTAGCTGCAAGTTTTTAATGCGCAAATAATCCCGTAAACACTTATTCACCTCCAGTAATAGCCAACTCCTGAACCTCGAAGGGATCTTGGGCTTTTTGAGGCACTTCTTTTTTATTTCTAGTACCCGGGATCAACTCAAAATCCGGTTTGAAGATAGTCAAGGTACTTCTCAGTTGGTCAAAAGCCTTGCGATCACCTTCAAACTTTGCCTTACCTTCGGCTTGTAATTGATCAAAAGTACTCTGCCCACCCATCACCTTTTCCAGGTCACCTCGATTGAGCGTGATAGAGAGTGTTGGATTTTTCGCTTGCTGGCCTTTTATGTTAGTCAGCGCAGAGTTACTCATCTCCACAACAAACATCTCGCCATTATCGGGCGTTGACAAGTTGATCTTAAATTTCATCCCAGCTGCTTTTTTACTATCCATGCTGATCGCTAAGGAGTTAAGCCAAAGCTCCGTGGTCATCGCTTTGATCATGTCAGGCCCATTCGATTTTGGCGATGCACCTGATGGCATACCGTGACGCAATTCGTAGGCAGCGCCTAAAAAGCTATTGCGTACACTGGGGCTTTCCTTTTGATATCCGATTTGCTCAAAAATATCCGCCAAGAGATCTTTTGCGGCAGTATTATTGGGTTGAGCGTACACCAACTTATTCATGATCTCCATTGCCTCGCGATACTTGCCCTGCTTGTAGAGCTCTTTACCTTTTGCCATAATCTTGGCTGAGCCACCCATCATCTCCACATAAAGAGGTGCCGAATCTTTTGGGGACAAAGGAATCAAGGTAGCGGGGTTAGCATCCCAGTAACCAAGGTAGCGGTTTACTACTGCGCGGCTGTTGTGCTCCTCAGAGCCATGATAACTATGCGCAGCCCATTGAGATTTGAGACTTTCCGGTTGTTTATATACATTATGAATTTCATTAATGGTTACGCCATTATTGGCAAGATGTAACACTTCATTGTTCAGATGGGCGTAGCTATCGCGTTGAGTTCGCATCACCTCTTGGATCCGCTCGTTACCCCAACGTGGCCAGCTATGTGAGGCAAACATGACTTCGGCTTCATTGCCATAACGATATAAGGCATTGTTGATATTTTTAGACCAAGCTAAGGCGTCGCGAACTAAAGCACCTCTTAAGGTATAGATATTATGAATCGTGCCAGTAATATTTTCAGCAGCCCAAAATGCCTTAAATTGCGGGAAATAGGTATTCATCTCCGCAGGTGCTTCAGTACCAGGGGTATTTTGAAACTCCATCTCTACACCATCCACCGTCATTATTTCAAATGGTTGATTGATGTAGACATTTGGTTCAATGAGACCTAGATTACCTGCCGCTGTATTTTTACCAATCGATTGATCTACGTGGCCAAATGGACTGCGAGGCAATAAGACACCATACTGAAAGTACATCCTACGAGTCATGGCATTACCAGCGTAGACGTTCTCAGCAACTGCATGATCCATAAAGCCCGCAGGTGCAATCACTTTTACTTTGCCACTTTTCACATCAGCCTCATCCACCACGCCACGTACGCCACCAAAGTGATCGCCATGGGAATGGGAATACACCACTGCTACGACTGGACGCTTGCCCAGCTTTTCATTAACGAGCTCTAAAGCTGCTCTGGCAGTTTCTTTAGCAGTAAGTGGATCAAAGACGATCCAACCGTTATCAGTCTTTATAAAGCTAATGTTGGCCAAATCAAAGCCACGTACTTGATAGATCTTTCCCGGAACTACTTCATAAAGACCGTAACCCATATTCAGAATGGCTTGACGCTGCAGTGAAGGGTGAACGCTATCGAAATCCTTGCCTTGCAATAAGAACTCGTAGCTACCCATATCCCAAGCGACATTACCAGCGTCAGCCATAATGGACTTATATTCAGGCGCTGCTATGAAGCCGCGTTGAGATTCTTCAAAGTCACGCTTATCTTCAAATGGAAGGGTCTTGCGCAAACCATTTTGAAGTTTCACCGTGTAGCTAGATGGCAGCTTTCCTTTGGAGTCAAAGTGCTTGCCCTGCATTGCACCTGGATCTGAAACTACTCTGCCACCTCCAGCAGCCAGAGAAAAATTGCTTATGGCCATAGCAATCAATACGGCGATTGATGTGAGTTTGGTCTTCATGAGTAGGTCCATAGGAATTAGATGAGAATCTATTAATTTATAGATGGGAGGGGGTTGAGGCAATTAGCTTTAGGGCTAATAAACACCCTCACACATAACCGACCTTTAAAAGGACAATTTAATAAGCGACGCTTGATCAAGACAAGAATGTTAAATTGGTTTGTCGTTTAAAACGACATTCTGAGTCAAGACAAGACCGCGGCCTAAACTAGAGATTCTATGGATTAACTCTAATGCTTTAAGAATTCTTAGTGGCCCGTGGAGCCACCCGAACCGTCACGTAACCGGACACCTCCAAGTCGGGTCGAACCGACACTACTTATTAATAATGACAGCGCCTTTAGACTTAATGATTTGCTCAAGCTCTTGACTTGTTAGATAGCAAATTGTTGCATCAGATTTGGCAACTTCATATTGCTCATCTTCAATAGCCTTAATTGGATAACTCCCAGTCTTTAATGGCGTGAGTCCTATCACGTCATTATCAAGAACTGTTTTGACCATGAGTTTGTTAAAGACTTGCAATTGCATAGTGCTATTTTACTTTGCCGATTTTCTTCTCTGAAAATAATTATATGAAAGAATTCATACAATGGAAACAAAAAATTTCAGGGAATTTTTTAATACTTTAGGGGAGCATTGTGTCTTTGCTTCAGTCGCATTTCCAAACAGTAAACTCTGCCTCTGGACTATTGGGTGTGACAACAACCAGGAATATCCCAGTAGATGACTGGGTCACTAATACACCATATTCATTCAGACCCTTGGCTCTAGCTTCATTTGCTGCAGTAGCCCAAATACTCTCTAGATTATTAACCTGCACGGGTAGGTACTGAGATAAATGAGTTCGGGCATTTTTATCTAGCCTGACTAAATGAATATGCAATTGGTTCTGCGTTCTCTGTGACTTGGGATTGACAGCTAATGCAATGGATTGGGGCTCAATTCGCTGCATTGCCACATCCCAAGCAAACTGCCAAATACTTTCTTGTCTATTTGAATCTTCTACACCTGTAACCACTTCCCTTGGCATGGCAAGTCCATGAATAAAATCTATAGGGCACCCACACATCTTGATGTCTCGTATAGCCACATATTCAGTATTGAGCGCCCACACTTCATTTGTTTTTTTACACTCAGAAATATCTCCACAATTGGCATCCCGCCTAGGTAGCATGCACTGGCTACAGTAATTGTCTATAGACGGGTCCACACACTGAGAGGCGATATGCAACAAAATGTCACTTCTAACTACATTAAGCGCTATAGCTCGTGGGGTAACAAAGGCGGTGACTGTTATTACAAATAGGACCCTAAACCACAAGTCTTTGCTATTAATACCCAACGCTATTCTTCCAGCTCTACATCGAGATGCATGCTAGATTCAGCATCAGCCAACTCTGCATACTCCATCGCGTTCATCTGGTCTTCAAATGACAGCTGTGCAAAACGCTCTGCCGCTTCAAAATGATTCTCTCTGTAGTTATCTAAGGCCAACAATTGATTCCATGCGGCTTTTTGGTAGTACTCAGCAGACTTTCTTCTTAAGTCGATAATCTTCTCGCTCAGACTTTGATCTAGCATTTCTATCTCCTTCAATTAGATATTGAACTTGACTGTGATGGTCCACCTTTCTTATGACATCTATGTGAATTTTCTATCATAATTTTTGACACATTTGAGACCTATATATCAAGCTCAAATGTGACAATTTCACCTCTTAAAATTCATTAAGAAATATTGTAGTAAACGGTGGACATGTCACATTAAATCACCAAGAATAGAATCTACTTATGGGATATGTGGATCAATTCTGATTGCTACTGGTTGCGATTTGTTTGCTCTGACAGCCCATAGGTAACCATGTCTGCTTAATTTAGGGAGAGCACTGATGACTACCTTTACCACTGAAGATCGGGAACTAGTTGAAAAAGAGACGATTCCTTTTTATGGCTACTGGCATTTAAATGGCCCAACATCAAAAGACAGGGGTCCTCTTTTGCATCCCATCTTAAAGAAAATTAAAGTGGAATATCGGGTAGATGACAGCAGTGAGGATTTAGAAGATTAGGATTTAGTGCTCTATATGCTTCTTGCCTAACTTTTCAGGCTTGCCGTTGCCGTAAAGACACCAGTGCTTAATATCCTCTGAGAGCGTTTCCAACTCATCCATCTTGAGGGATTTGAGATCCATCAGCCCAATGGTGCCAGTCTCTCTTAATTTCTTCACAGCCTCTTTTAATGCGCTCATTTTGGTGCCCTTTCTTATTGAAATAGACTTTAATGATTCTAGCTTAAGGACTGTTGAGGCCAGACTAACCCCCATTTGTCCTAAATTGGTGCATTTTTAGTCCTTTAGAAACAGATGGCTACTTATGGAACTTTTTTTCATTAAATTAAAAGATTTTAATTACAAATAAATATTTTGCTGTCATGCAACATTCACAAATAAGGCGCATACTGACTAAGTAGTAACCCTAATACTTTAACCTTAAGGAGCCTTAAATGACACAATTATTGAGTCTCTTGAATCAAGTTTTTGGCAACCCGACTAAAAACAATGATTTAGAGCAATACATCAGCAGCCACAACCCCAAAACCCATCAGGATGTAGAAGGTCTGACACGTGACTATCTATATCACTACACCACTTCTAGGGGCTTATAAATCATGCAAAAAATTGGACATGTTTTACATGATCTTTGGGATGCCTGGGTAGAGGCAAGAACTGCATATGCCAAGCAATATGTAGCTCACAACGGCAACATGAAGTAAGTCATGTTAACGACTGAGTTTCTATTGCCAGACCAGTTTTTAAAATATGGGTCTTGGTTAACAAGCCAAGATCCACAAACTTTGCATGACTACTTTGGCCACTCAATGGGTCAAGAAGCTATTGATTCGCTGATTAAGCAGTTTTCAAGTAATCCTAAAAATAATCACTTTCTCATAGCCAAGATTGATGGCCAGTGGGCCGGCACGATTCATATGGCTACACATGGTCAAGAAGTTGAGTTTGGTGTGATCGTAGCCTTGCAATATCGCAAGCAAGGCATTGCCAACACCATGATGGATGAAGCCATTACTTGGGCTCGTAATCGCTACTACAAAGACCTCTTCATGCATTGCATAAGCTGGAATAGGCCTATTAAGCAGTTATGCCAAAAACATGGCTTAGTGCCACGCAATATGATGGGTGATTCAGAGGCAAATTTAACTCTACTGCCACCAACACCAGCCACCTATTTCAAAGAGCAGATGAGTGTTGCCAAGCGTAATTGGTTGGCATTACTACAACCACGAAAATTTAATTACCTCTAAAAGAGAGCAGATCTTAATTTAGTAACTTCATTTGGACTGACTGGACTTTTTCCAAGTCATTCCAGTCTTTTAATTCAAAAGTCAATTCAATCAATGCACAGGTCTGCATTGATACTGCTTCGCCAGCCATTAGGGCAGCGAAATCCTCTAGCGCGGGATTATGGCCTACAAGTAAGACACTTTTGATTTTCTTATGTAATTTACTAACAATCGTTAACAATGCAATGGAATTTGCTTGATATAACTTTTTATCAACTTCTAAATGCCGCTGCCTGTGATCAAGTCGATTAGCTATGATTTGAGCAGTTGTAATAGCGCGAATTGCAGGGCTTGTAAGAATGAGATCAAATCTGATATCTTTTTTAATAAGCTTTGTGGCTAATTTTTTTACATCATCGACACCTCTTGGAACTAATGCGCGATCCTCATCTGAAGATTGAGAAGTAGCACTTTCAGCCTTAGCATGTCGCAAGAGGTACAAAGATTTTGTATGCATTATGACCCTCACCAGTGGTTCAAAATACTCTACCGCTTAAATGTAATCCTGATTACCAATATAACGAATCTTAATGAAAAATTTGAAATGGTGTGTTCGGCATCACAATAAAGCAAATTTCCCACAACTCGCGCTCAAATTGGTTTTTTGTTCAGACACACGCTCAGCCATGACTTCAAAGCGCTTAGTAGCACTATTTTCTAAGAAGTATTTAATTAAAAAGAGTGGAATAGATGTTTCAAGCTCAAATGTTGCATGATGCGTAAAACGAGTGCCAATTTTATCGGGCTCAATAACCCAGTTGCCCTTATAGGATTTGGCATCGCCTTCAAGCTGAATAAATTCTAGGCGTTTATCCGAAACTTCCGAAAACTCTAAGATTGAGCGCAGAATAATTGGGAAAAATAAAACTCTTTCTTCTGCGATTCTTTCAACCTGAACTTTATTTCCTACTCTAACAAGTACTTTCGACTCTCTAATGCCAGGGATATTTTTCGCGCCTTCGTAATCGGTTAAAAAAGCATAAGCTTGGCACTCGTTAACCGGTGCCACATAACTAGCTTGCACTTGAAAACCAGAGCCAGATCTCCCTACGAAGACCTTTAAATCAAAAGGCACTCCTTCATTAGCACCAAAGCAATTTAAAGATATTGATAAGATTAGCAAACACAGAATTCTTGCGAAGCAAATGCTCATGTAACCTTCATGTTTGAAATATCTTCACTATTTTCATGTCCTATTATGACTTTTTTATGTCAATTTAATTTTCTATTTTTAATACAAATGTAACGAATATGTCACTACTTTGACTTTTTTATTGATTGAAATAGAGTCATTCAATAACCAAAATAAATGAAAGTTATGGACAACACTTTTACACTTCCAGAATCAAACATAACGCGGTCTAAACAATTATTAAAAGATGCTGTGTACGCTAAAAAGAAGAAAGTTTCACTTCATGACCGAATATTTGCATATTGGTTTGAGCGCTTGGTTTACCCTCAAATCTGGGAAGATCCAGTAGTTGATCTAAAGGCACTTAACCTTCAACCGACAGATCATCTAATTACCATCTCATCTGGTGGTTGTAACGCTCTATCGTACTTAACAGTAAGTCCAAAAAAGATTACTGCTGTAGATTTAAACCATACACATGTTGCCCTTGTTAATTTGAAAATCGAGGCTGTAAAGCGGCTCGAATACAAAGACTTTTATAAATTCTTTGGCGAAGCAAAATCAATCAATAATCCACGAATCTACCGTCAGGTACTAGCACCATATCTTGATAAAGCTACTCGTAATTACTGGGAAGGCGGAATAAAAGGATTTGAATGTATTCGAATGTTTGAAAAAGGCTTCTACAAATATGGCCTACTAGGTAAGCTCATTGGAATGATTCATCTTAGCGCAAAACTCTATCGAGTCAAGCTAGATGAAATTCTTAAGCAGCCTTCTGTAGAGGCGCAAGGTAAATGGTTTGATGAAAATGTTGCCAAAATTTTTGATTCAAGACTTGTAAAAAAGATTATGGGGAGTCCGTTTGCCTTATATAACCTTGGAATCCCACCAAGTCAGCACTCTAGCCTATGTGAAGATCGTCCATCAAACATGGCACAGGTTTTAAAAGAACGGGCAAGAAAGCTTGCAACAGTTGATAGCATCAATAACAACTATTTTGCGTATCAAGCATACGGTAGAGGCTACGACCACACCAATCCAACAAACAAACCACTTTATTTACAAGAACACTATTTTGATTTGATTCGAAAAAATATTGATCACTTATCCATAGAGCAAAACAATGTCCTCGATGCACTAAAAAGAATGCCTGCTAACTCAGTTGATGCGGTAGTGTTATTAGATGCTCAGGATTGGATGTCACCTGAAGAGATTTCTACTCTTTGGACAGAAATTACTCGAACAGCTAATCCTGCTGCCAGGATTATTTTTAGAACTGCCGGCGCTCAATCTCCAATTGAAGCGGCAATAGGAGAAGATTTAAATCGACGCTGGAAGCGAAATCATACAAAGTCCGACCAGCTTATTCATGAGGATCGTTCTGCGATTTATGGCGGTTTTCACCTCTATGAGCTTGTAGCCTAATTACTTAAATCATATGACCACAGTATGGCCCAGTATTGAAGTTAATCACTGGGTCAGCAATGCCTCAGCAATACTTTTTTGGCAGGGGTCTACTCGCCTACCAATAAGTGTTGCATTGCCATTACGACAGAAGCATGCTAGCTATATCAATTCACCCAGAAGTGCTTGGTTTGACTACCTTGCTCATGAATGTAGGCATATGCCTCTTAGCGCTCTATCTATCAGGTTACTGGGAAAATTATCTTATTACTTAGGAATTGATAAAACAGTATTCATTGGAAACTATCCTATTTCTACCTCCATTTGGTCAACAGAGCAAGAAAAAGAAATTCCTAAGATTGCAAGCAATCTAATGAGTACTCATCCTACTTATTTTTCCGGTATTAGAAATATTCTGCCTCATCGTCACGAAACTCTTATTAAACAATTGGAGGCCCTTGGGTTTAGAGGCATTCCAGCACGAGTAATTTACGAATTTGACTTTCGCTCTGAGCAAACCCAAGTTCCATCACACTTGAAGAGAGATATTAGTCTTTTAAAAAAATCAGGCGTGAAGGTCGAAATTTGCACAGCATTAGACCCAGAGGGTTTAAAGAGAATTCAACAACTCTATAAAAAAATCTATCTTGAAAAACACTCTTTACTAAATCCTCAATATACAATCAAATTTTTTGATGATGTAATTAATCAAAAATTAATGTCTTGCTTATTGATTACAAATATTGAAGGTAAGATCCTATCTTTTGGATTGTTATGCCGTTCAGGTGAGACTATCACCGTTCCTGCACTTGGGTACGATCCAGAAAGTTCTTTAAAAGGTTCCTATAGAGTACTCTTTGCAGCCATATATGAACATTCGAAACAACTTCAAGTATTACTCAATTACAGCTCAGGTGCAGGAGACTTTAAGAGAAAAAGGGGTGGGATACCACGCCTTGAATACACTTACCTCAAGCCTCCTTTGACAAAGGGTTCTCTTAGGCAAGGTATTTTTGATTTAGTAGCAAATAAACTTGAAAAAATTAATGCTCAAACTTTGATCAAGTTGGGTGCCTAGTTAACTTCTAGCCACAATCATAACGCCGATAAAGATTATCGCAATACCAATGATCCGACTAGTGGTCACCATCTCCCCATATAAGACGCCAACAAGCAATGAAATAACAAATCCTAACCCCATCATCGGATAGGCTTTGCTCACGTCCCAATCTACTAAGACTCTTAACCAAATAAGGGCAGCAGTGGAGTAGCATACAAAACCCGCTAAGATTTTCCAGCTCTTGAACATATTAAATAGGGTTGCAGTTCCTTCAAAAGGTATACCCCCAATCCCAGATTTTAATAAAAATTGAGCAAGAACTGAGAATCCAATACTGGTAATTGCAACCAATAGAGTTGTCATTTAATGAACGTATGAGATAGTTTTATTTTTTCCAATGGGTGACTTACGGTTAAGTAAGTTTGCAAACTTGGGCAGGTAGGCATATTCAGAATCTCTGATACCAACTTAATAAGACAGTTCTTTATACCCAAAGCACTCACCGATTTGAAAATAAATTTTATCATGGGGGCTAGCTGTGACAGTAGCGTGACAAAAAGTCATATTTAGCGCTCCTTTAGGGTGAGGGATTATCAAAAATCGTCTTTTTTTGGAATGGCACTAAAAATCAGGTCAGTTTAATTTATCTCACCAACTTTTTTTACTGGCTCAAACTCAATCACCTCTGATCTACTATTTTGAACTATGTCTAAACCCTCACAAGACAACAATCCATTAACTCGTGCATCTGGATGAATATCTAAAATCTTGTAGCGAATGTTTCCTCGTATCACTGCCGTAGGATAAACCTGCATCTTGCCAGTAACAGTGATTGAGCCTTTAATTGTTCCCGCAACAATTAAGTTCGAATAAGCAACATCACCTGTTAAGACTCCAGTTTTATCAATATATAAGGTTGCTTTACTGTCGGCCGCTTCTACAACGTCGCCATTAAAGTGCCCTGCTATGCAAACATTGCCATTACCTTCGAGATTGCCAAGGACTTTAGAGCCCACTCCAATCTCATTGGTAAAGACGAGATGGTGATTGGTAGATTTATGAGAATCAAACATTTTTTGTCTCCTGCTTTAAATCACAAGTTAGCCATAACTATATGCCAGGCTAAAGACTATTTAGATATTGGGGGGAGTTAATTTGGTTATAAAAAATCAGAGTAAGTGGCCACTTGTCTTAAAAACAATTACCAATATAGATAGTCAGACTCCTCGAGTTCTAAATATTTGCCTATTCTCTTGGCGGCTTGAACCTTTATTTTGAGGCTGTAGAAGTAATAATGATCATCACCAAGCTCAATCTGGAATATATGTCTTTTATCCAAACAAACTGCTAGAGCTACATCTTTGGCATCAATACCTTTATCTTCCCTTGCCTGCTTAAGTACGTCGCCACGAATCTTCGGCAAATCCTCTTCTTTGCTCTTAGCATTCACCCAAGCTCTCCCAATATTTTTCAAATGGTACGACGGCAAATATGAATTGTCTACCAATGAGAAAAACGTCGTTTTAAACGACATTCCAAGCACCGACCATAAGTAAGCGTCGCTTAAATCGACGCTTGACCAACGCAGGGATGACAAATCCCCAATAGATAAAGCGTCCTTTTAAAGGACGCTTCTAGTCAAGGGGAAATCTGGAAGACCTAGGGGAAATGGTGCC
>Ga0214178_1000066_pt1 | contig 34608 bp, 30 predicted proteins | sample TroBogEpilimnion_28_FD_153016 | JGI IMG/M metagenome (GOLD analysis project Ga0214178, IMG submission 153016) | Freshwater microbial communities from Trout Bog Lake, WI - 17SEP2007 epilimnion | ecosystem: Environmental > Aquatic > Freshwater > Lake > Epilimnion/Euphotic zone | place: Trout Bog... | reverse complement strand
CCGGAGTATCACAAATCAAACATTTACGAGCCAGTCACATAAAACCTTGGACGGTATCCAATAATGAAGAAAAATTGGATGGTGCCAACGGACTTTTGCTGTCGCCCCATGTAGACCACCTGTTTGACCGCGGATGTATATCTTTTAAGGACTCTGGAGATCTTCTCATTTCAAGAAAACTAGATCCAGCTATTCTCGATAAGTGGTCAATATCTGCGGACAAGAATGTGGGTGGTTTTGGGAAGTTTCAGGCAAATTATCTGGAATATCATCGAGATCTCGTTTTCGATAAATAGAGGAATTAGGTTGTACACCCACATTAGCAGTGTGATTTGCTGAGGTCTCAGTTCAGCCGACTCGCTATCGAATCCAAGGACCAACTACCAGCAGGGCAAATCACTCCACTTAAGGTTTAGAGGCCATGACAAGGTCAGTAACTCCCAGTAACCTCTGAGATGGTTACGGGCTTTCGCCATCGACCGGGCTTAGCAGTCGGGGAGATCCCAGGCTCAGCACGTTTCTAGGATCATGAAATTACCCATCTGATTTTGAAAAGAGAGAAACGTCTATGGCTCAACTGACTCCCCAGGAGCAACAGGAAGTAACTCGGTTTCTCGAGGCCGGGAAGGCGCTTCCGGATAAATACCGATTTCTGCTTTTCGATGACAAGCGTGAGGTTGAGTTGGTTTGGAACGGCAAGACCAATGAAGTGACAAACTCGGTACTACCCTTTCAGGTCATTGAGCAAGTTGATGAACCCAGAGCCGAAGTAGACACGAAACTTCAACTCAGCATGTTTGATGTGGATGAACGCGGCCGTCAACTAAAAGGTTGGCAAAACAAACTCATTTGGGGAGACAACAAGTTGATTCTTTCGTCCCTGAAGAACGGTCCGCTACGCGAAGAAATTGAAAAACAAGGTGGAATTAAACTCATCTACATAGACCCACCTTTTGATGTCGGAGCTGATTTCTCCATGGATATTGAAGTTGGCGAAGACACTTTTACGAAGAAGCCCAATATCCTTGAAGAAATTGCTTACAGAGATACTTGGGGCAAAGGAGCAAATTCATTCATTTCCATGATTTACGAACGATTGGTCCTTATGAATGAACTACTCGCCGATGAAGGGTCAATCTACGTTCATTGCGACTGGAGAGTTAACAGTTATATTAGATTAATTATGGATGAAATATTTGGGGCAAATAACTATGTGAATGAAATTGTGTGGAAAAGTGGCGTTATAAAAGGTGCGCGAGGTAAATCAAAAAAATTTGGAAAACTCGTTGATTACATATTTGTGTACTCCAAAAGTCCAAACTACATTTTCAATAACGTATTCAAACCACATGACTTAACCAGCAAGAATAATAAATTTACTCACAAAGATGCGGATGGAAGAGTTTTTAGCAGGGACACACCGTTAGGTGATTATAGCGAGGAGTCTATAGCCGCTTTTGAGAAAGCTGGACGGATATACGTAACGAGTAACGGGGGGAGACAACTAATACGATATTTAGATGAAGTGCCAGGATTGACGGTTGGGGAGCTCTGGGATGACATCAATCCGATAAATCAGATTGCGAATGAAAGACTGGGTTATCCAACTCAGAAACCAGAAACTCTTTTGGAGCGTGTTATCAATGCTTCATCAAATGAGGGAGATCTAATTGCAGATTTCTTTTGCGGATCTGGTACGACGGCTGCTGTGGCTGAGCGCTTAGGAAGAAAGTGGATAGCAAGCGATTTGGGTAAATTTGCAATCCACACAACCCGAAAGCGAATGATCGGCGTCCAACGTGAATTGAAAGCCGATGGAAAAGATTTTAGAGCTTTCGAGATACTGAATCTCGGAAAATACGAACGACAGCATTACATCGGAGTGAATGAGAATCTGCGGCTGGAGGAGCAACAGAGGCAAGTCGAGGCACGCGATACTGAGTTTGTCGCACTTATTTTGAATGCATATAAGGCAGATCTTGCAGAAGGATTTAAAACATTCCAAGGAAAGAAATCTGGACGGCTGGTTGCGGTAGGACCGGTAAATGTTCCCGTGTCCCGTCTCTTTGTGGAAGAAGTAATCCTCGAGTGTCGACAAAAGCACGTTACCAAGGTGGACATCTTAGGTTTTGAATTTGAAATGGGACTCTTTCCTAATGTTCTGGACGATGCGAGATCCAAAGGGATTGATATATCTCCAAAACATATTCCAGTCGAGGTGTTCGACAAGCGGGCAGTTGATAAAGGTCAGGTTGTATTTCATGACGTCGCAGCCATCGAAATTAAGCCGATTATCAAGAAGAGCAGCATCGCGATTGAGTTAACAGATTTTTCCGTTTTCTATTCACAAGACTCCGTGTCAGCTGCCGAGACGACGCTAAAAGAAAAAGCTAGCAAGATTGTGGTTGAAAAGGGTCAAATAGTTAAAGTGTCCAAAGATAAGAACGGAATTGTGTCCAGAGAGCAACTCACAAAGATTTGGACTGACTGGATCGACTACTGGGCTGTTGATTTCAATTTTGAAAGCAAAAGGGAGATTGTCCGCGTCATGAATGAGGCGAGCGGGGAGTGGGAACAAGTTTGGACTGGAGACTATATTTTTGAGAATGAATGGCAATCATTCCGAACAAAGAAAGATCGCTCGCTAGAGCTAACGAGCGTCTTGCACGAGTGCACGCCTGGTTCACGCAAAGTGGCAGTGAAGGTTGTGGACATATTTGGCAACGACACTATGACAATTGTGGAAGTCAACATGGGTGGTAAAAGGTAATGGCTCTCCATCCAGAGTTCCCGCCCTCGCCTTTTACGATACTTGACCCTTCAATTCGGTGGTTTCCCGCCGATGAGAACTTGCGTGACTCGTCTGCTGACAAATTGATGCCGCCACTAGTTCCAGAGCTTCGAAAGAGAGTTAAAGAGTGGCGCGATAGTGGGTACATGGGGGCCACCGAGACAAGTAAAACTTTGTTGAATTGGTGGTTTGCCACTGACCACTTGATGCCGCAGCCAAATGGAGGGTGGCGAGAATTTCAATACTTCTTTGCACAGCGTGAGGCATTGGAAACCATCATTTACCTTTACGATGTTGTTGGAGCGAAAGATAAATTCGATTTGATGCGATTTGATAGTTCAGGAAAAGTTTCGGCCGGCATGTTCGATGAGACGTGGCGTAGATATGTAGTGAAGATGGCTACTGGTTCTGGAAAAACGAAAGTATTAAGTCTGGTACTGGCTTGGAGTTTCTTCCACAAGCTATATGAAGCCGATTCAGAGCTTTCTCGGAATTTCTTAGTTATTGCTCCAAATATCATTGTTTTAGATCGAATTTACAAAGATTTTCAGGGGCTGCGCATCTTTTTAAAGGATGACCCTATCCTTCCGGATAATGGATATGGTGGACGCGAATGGCGTGAGGATTTCCAGTTAACTCTTCACCTTCAGGATGATGTTCGCATTACCCATTCCACAGGGAATATCTTTCTTACCAATATCCACCGCGTTTATTCGAGCTCAGATATCCCTCCCTCAGCAGGTGATGAAGACACCATGGATTACTTCCTAGGTACTCGACCCACTGGAGCAACGAACGACTCCAAAGTAGATTTGGGAATGATTGTACGAGATATTGACGAGCTCATGGTGCTTAATGACGAAGCGCACCATATCCACGACGCTGGTATGGCCTGGTTCAAATCGATAGAAGACATCCACAATCGCCTTCTTCAAAAAGGGGGTTCACTCTCTATGCAGGTGGATGTGACTGCTACTCCCAAGCACAACAATGGAGCAATATTCGTTCAGACGATTGCGGATTACCCTTTGGTTGAAGCCATTTCGCAGAATGTGGTCAAGCACCCCGTGCTTCCAGATCCGGCAAGCAGGGCTAAGTTGGTTGAGCATCAGAGCGCCAAATTTACTGAAAAATATCAGGACTATTTAAATCTTGGTGTGATTGAGTGGCAAAAGTCTTATGAAGAGCACGAAAAAATGGGGAAGAAATCAATTCTCTTCGTGATGACGGATGACACCCGCAACTGTGACGATGTCGCGGAATTTCTTGAGAGCAAGTATCCAGAGCTGCAAGGAGCAGTGCTAGTTATCCATACGAAGAATAACGGGGAAATCTCTGAGGCGGCATCGGGAAAAAGCAAAGAGGAGATGGATCTACTTCGCGAGCAGGCTAATTCAATAGATGATCCCACCAGTCCCTATAAGGCGATCGTATCCGTCATGGTCCTCAAGGAGGGTTGGGATGTTCGCAACGTGACCACGATCGTAGGACTTCGCGCCTATACCGCTCAAAGCAATATTTTGCCTGAACAGACTCTCGGTAGGGGTCTTCGAAAGATGTACTCGGGAGAAATCGAGGAGTACGTAAGCGTGGTTGGTACGGACGCCTTTATGGATTTCGTGGAATCAATTAAGGCCGAAGGTGTCGTCCTAGAGAGAAAGCCAATGGGTCCAGGATCTCCGGCAAATACTCCGATAGTGATCGAAATTGATAACTCCAACGTCAAAAAGGACATCGATAAGCTCGATATTGAAATTCCAATCCTTACCAATAGGGTTTTTAGAGAGTATAAGAATCTTTCCCTCTTGAATCCGGCTACTTTGCCTCACGCAAAAGTGAAATACCAGAGCTTCACGGAAGAGGCTCTGCGGGAGATCATTTTTAAGGACATCACCACCGACGAGTTTGATCATTCGACAATCTTGGATACTGCTGGAATTGCCGATTACCGTAGCGCCATTGGTTACTACGCCAAAACCATTATGAAGGAGATGCGTCTTTTCTCGGGCTACGACGTTCTGTACCCCAAGGTCAAACTCTTCGTCTCAGACTTCCTCTTTGATCATCAAGTTGAGTTAGAAGACCCCAACACGCTTCGCAATCTTTCGGAGCTGGAAGCTACAAAGACAGTTTTAGAGACTTTTAAGAAGGCCATCAATGAGCTTACAGTTCAAGATAAGGGAGATGCTGAGATCCGCGACTACATCAAGCTGCGCCAAACTCGGCCCTTTGTCGTGAAAGATCAGGGATATTTGGTTCCCAAGAAGAGCGTCTTTAACCGGATTGTCGGAGATAGCCAACTGGAACTTCTCTTTGCAGGTTTTCTAGAAGGAGCTGAGGATGTTATCTCTTACGCCAAAAACTTCCTTGCGGTGAACTTTCGACTTGACTACGTAAATGCCGATGGCGATATTTCCAATTACATACCTGATTTCATCGTTAAATCCACCAGTGGTGAGGTGTTTATCATCGAAACAAAGGGACATCAAGACTTGGATGATCCTTTGAAATTAGCCCGCTTGAGTCAGTGGTGTGACGACATAAATAGCCTGCAAACCAAAGTTAAGTATGACTTTGTTTACGTAGATGAGCAAAGCTTTGAAAAATACCGACCAACAAATCTTAAGGAGTTAGTTTCGGGATTTCGCGCTTACAAAGAAACTTAGAGTCGCATACAAAGAAACATAGAGAGTGCCAGCAGAGTAAGTCAGGACCTAGAAGGCGTAATTCCTGAGATAGTTAAAAAATTTCAAAAAGAATTTGATTAATTAGGAGAGGGAACTCCACATGGCGACAACAATGTTCAAGGACACAACTCATAGCGTTTATGGCTTAATTGAAGACATTAAATCCGGGGAAGTGGCTCTACCTGACATTCAGCGCCCATTTGTTTGGAGTGCTTCAAAAGTGCGCGAACTCATCGACTCCATGTACAAGGGTTTCCCTGTTGGTTACTTGCTCTTTTGGGACACTGGCGCCGAAGTCGGCGCAAGACAGATTGGCGTGGAAAGCAAAGACAGGGCTCCACGCCTTCTTATTGTTGATGGACAACAGCGACTGACTTCCCTCTATGTGGTTATTACGGGTGCGGAGATTATTAGGGAGGACTATTCCCAAGGTCGAATTCGAATTGCCTTTCGACCATCGGACTCTATATTTGCAGTGACCGATGCTGCTATCGAAAGAGATCCAGAGTTCATTCCTGATATCAGTAAAATATGGGTGAGTGGCGAACGGAAAAATGAGGTTCGTGCATTTAAGAGGCGCCTAAGCGAAAAGAGGGAACTCACTCAAATAGAAGCAGATCAGTTGGAGGAGGCCATAGATCGACTTCACGATATTCGAGACTACCCTTTCAAGGCAGTTGAGTTGAATTCGTCAGTTGACGAAGAATTGGTTGCTGAAGTTTTTGTTCGCATTAACTCAGCTGGTGTAACTCTTAACCAAGCAGACTTTATCTTGACGCTCATGAGTGTTTTTTGGGAAAAGGGCCGACGTGATTTGGAAGAATTTGCAAAGGCATGCAAGCAGCCAACCATATCGAAAGCATCACCTTTTAATTGGTACATACAACCCACTCCAGCGCAGATGCTTCGTGTTTCCGTCGGACTTGCGTTTAGGCGTGCGGTTCTGAAGCATGTTTATTCTTTGTTGAGAGGGAAAGATATAGAGACGGGCAAATCCATACCCGAAAAGCGAGATGCCCAGTTCGCGATCTTGCAGAATGCGCATGATGAATCGCTTGACATCACGAATTGGCACGAGTTCCTGCAGTGTTTAGAGCGTGCTGGATTTCGCGGTGCCAAAATGATCTCGAGTGACAACGCCGTACTTTTCTCATATGCACTTTGGTTAATTGGCCGAGTTGATTACAAAGTGCCACTGGATAAATTGCGTGAAGTTATTGCCCGCTGGTTTTTTATGGCTCATACAACGGCGCGCTATTCAGGTGCATTCGAAGGTACTTTTGAACAGGATGTCGCACGCCTCTCAGAAATCTCGCTCGGTGATGCACACGGTTTCATCTCGACATTGTCAAAAGTTGTGGATGACACTTTTACAGACGATTATTGGGCTATCACCTATCCCAATGAGTTGGCCACTTCAGCATCGAAATCGCCTGCGCTGTTGGCTTATATTGCCGCACTCAATATTCTTGATGCAGATTCGTTGCTTTCAACCGGAAAAGTGAGAAGTCGACTGGATCCTGCGATCACATCGAAAAAGGGGATTGAAAGGCATCATATTTTTCCTCGAGCTTATCTTTCCTCAGTCCTAAAAGTTCAAGACAATCGCGACATCAACCAAATTGCAAACATGGCATTGGTCGAATGGGCCGACAACATTGCTATATCGGATGATGCGCCGACAAAATACTGGCCAGAACAACTCGCCTCCAAAAATATGGATGCAGATCGCCTGGAGAAACAGATGTATTGGCACGCATTACCCACGGGTTGGGAGAGTATGAAGTACCAAGAATTCTTGGAAGCTCGTCGGCGACTTATGGGTGGTGTTGTTAGGGACGCTTTTGAACAGTTAAGACGGGAAGGCTACAATCCAAAGTATCCAGAAAGTTCTCCTCTTCCAAGTCCTTCCAAAAATTCAATAGTCAATTCTCAAAATGTCTCTATAGCGGATTTGGTCGAGGCAGACATTCTGCAGATAGGGAGCACGCTTACTCCCGTTCGAGAGGGAGATAACGAGGCAGTCGCGACGATATTACCTGGTGGAAAAATCGCTCTTGAGGACGAAATTTACGGCTCGCTGTCTGCCGCAGCGGTTGCAGTTACCGGCGTTCCTACAAATGGTTGGTTTTATTGGAAAGGAACGACAGCTGACGGCGAATATGTTCTCAATACTTTGCGCGAGGAATATCTTGATCGAAAAGGTTAATTAATTTTTTAGCGAAGGCCAAGATTTGTTAGGTGTCACTACCTAACACTCCTCAACACCGCAGTCACCTTGCCCAAAATCTCCGCATTATCTGCAGGGATCGGGGCGAAGTTGTCGTTAGCGGGTAAGAGCCAGTAGTGGCCATCTTTCTTGGAGAAAGTTTTGACTGTGGCTTCGCCATCAATCATGGCGGCGACGATCTCGCCCTTGTTTGCGTCTTTTTGGGAGCGGATTACGACGTAATCGCCATCGCAGATGGCGACATCGATCATGGAGTCGCCTACGACTTTTAGAAGGAAGAGCTCGCCTTGTCCAACGAGGGACTCGGGGAGTGGGAAGACCTCTTCGATGTGTTGTTCGGCGAGGATTGGACCACCGGCGGCGATACGGCCCACTAATGGGATGTTGACGGTCTTTTCGGGCTTAATGGAGTCGGCATCATTGGGATCGGTGATTTCGAAGGCACGGCCTTTTGAGGCGTCCTTGCGGATAAAGCCTTTTTCAACGAGGGCTTCGATCTGATACTTAACGGAGGCGGGGGAGGCGAGGCCGGCTGCTTGGCCGATTTCGCGCATTGATGGGGGATAGCCGTTGGTTTCGATGGCCTTCTTGATGACATCCAGGATCAATTGTTGGCGGGTGGTGAGGCCATTGTCATCGGCCGGGCCATCTGGCAGCTCGGAGATGGTTGCGGGGGCCTTCTTTACGCCTGTGGCGTCATCTTTTGTGCTCATGGATTAAGGGTAGGGGAAAGGGGAGAAAAAGTCGAACATATGTTCGAAATTTTCTTGCCAATGTCGGTGGGGGTATGTAATGTTCTCTTTAGAACAGGTGTTCGAATACCAGTTTATCCCCAAACTGGAACAGCGCTTGTGAAAGTGAAGGAGCTTCCCCCATGGCTACTAAGTTAACTGCTCGTGGTCGCAACGTCGTACGTGGCACTGCTGTTGCATCGCTATTGATAGTGATTGGCGCTGGTTTTAGCGCTGTTGGTAATGCATCAGAGAAAGGCGTTCCGTCAACGCCTGCATCCCAAGGCTATGTTCGTGTTGTTGTTGCGCCCGGCGAAACCTTGTGGTCCCTTGCTTCTATGGTTGCTGGCAGCGGATCTGTCACAGCTGTAGAGCAAGAGATCGTCGATGCCAACCAACTAGCAAGCACTGATTTGGCAGCGGGGGACCGCTTGTGGGTTCCGTCTAAGAAGTAGTTAGACGTGTTAGCCTTTGCTTATGGACGATAAGGTAAAGGTTAAAGAGACTGGCGCTGGCACGTCCACAGAGCGCGCGACCCGCAAGGGTCGGACCAATTCCTCTCGGCTAAGTTCCAAGCATCAGGTGACGATTCCAGTCGATGTGATGCGAGAAGCGGGGTTCAAGGTGGGGGATGAAATAGTTTTTAGCGTTGAAGAGAAGAAGATCGTGATTACAAAAAAGCCGCTCGATCTTCTGGAGTGGGTTGCCAGCTTGGGTGGATTTTATGACGGGTATGACTTTGCAGCAGAACGCGCCGATGCATGGCCGGACTAATTCTGGATTCGGATGCGCTTCTTGCAGTTATGAATGTTGAAGATGCTCATCATAAAAGCATTATAAAACGCCTACTTCATAATAGGGAACCATTAAGGATTTCTGTTGTAACTTATTCCGAATCTCTTGTTTATCCCTTTGAAAAGAATAATTACCCGGCGATGTCTGACGGAATTAAGAAACTCGTTGATGAAATTATTGATGTTTCAATATCGATTGCAACAAAGGCTGCAGAGTTACGCGCATCTTCGAAGATCAAACTGCCAGATGCGCTAATTGCAGCAACGGCAATCGAGAAGAATCTGACTCTTCTGACCTTCGATGAGAAGCTTGCAAAGCGAGTGCCGGGGGCGGAGTTGCTGAGTACGTAAGGTCACCAAGTGGTTCAGGGGATGTTCATGAAGGGCTGAGTGCTAGCCCGATGGAGCGCTATTCCAAATAATCTGTCTAGAGCGTAGCCTCCTTCGAACGCGGCATTGGGGCCGCACTCAAAGGAGAGAAGATGACCGATTACGTTGCCCCGGGATTACCGGGAAGCAAAGCTGTCTTTAAGAGCAGATATGACCACTGGATCGGTGGCAAATACGTTGCCCCAACATCTGGGCAATATTTCGAAAATGTAACTCCCGTAACAGGAAAAGTATTTTGTGAAGTCGCACGCGGAAATGCCGCAGATATTGATTTGGCTCTTGATGCAGCACATAAGGCTGCCAAGGCATGGGGCAAGACATCTGCAACTGCTCGCGCAATCATTTTGAACAAGATTGCCGATCGCATGGAACAAAATCTTGAGGCGATCGCCGTTGCTGAAACATGGGATAACGGAAAGCCAATTCGCGAAACTATTAATGCTGATATTCCACTAGCGATCGATCACTTCAGATATTTCGCTGGAGCAATCCGCGCACAAGAAGGATCACTGGGTGAATTGGATGATGACACTGTTGCCTACCACTTCCACGAGCCTCTAGGAGTTGTCGGTCAGATCATTCCTTGGAACTTCCCAATTTTGATGGCTGTGTGGAAGCTTGCACCTGCGCTCGCTGCAGGTAACTGCGTCGTTCTCAAGCCAGCAGAGCAGACACCGGCATCGATCATGTTCTTGCTCGATTTGATTCATGATCTGCTTCCAGATGGTGTTCTAAACATCGTCAACGGATTTGGTGTTGAAGCAGGTAAGCCACTTGCATCATCACCACGTATTGCCAAGATCGCATTTACTGGTGAGACAACCACTGGTCGTTTGATCATGCAATATGCATCTGAAAACATCATTCCCGTCACACTCGAACTTGGTGGTAAGTCACCAAACATCTTCTTTAACGATGTAGCTGCACACGATGATGCTTTCTACGACAAGGCACTTGAAGGATTCACACTCTTTGCTTTGAACCAAGGCGAAGTATGTACGTGTCCTTCACGCGGGCTTATCGAAGCTGGCATCTACGACAAGTTCTTGGGTGATGTAACAGCCCGTACAAAGGCTATTAAACAAGGCCATCCGCTTGATCTTTCGACGATGATCGGTGCCCAGGCATCCAATGATCAACTAGAGAAGATCTTGTCCTACATCGAAATCGGTAAGGCAGAAGGTGCAAAGGTCATTACTGGCGGCACGCAAGCTGACCTCGGCGGAGAGTTGTCAGGTGGCTTCTATGTGACCCCAACAATCTTCGAAGGTAATAACAAGATGCGTATCTTCCAAGAAGAGATCTTCGGACCAGTTGTATCAGTGACTAAGTTCGATGGTTTTGATAACGCTATGGAAATTGCGAACGACACCTTGTATGGACTTGGCGCAGGCGTATGGACTCGCGAGATGAACACTGCGTATCGCGCAGGACGTGAGATCAAAGCTGGTCGTGTATGGACTAACTGCTATCACGCATATCCTGCAGGAGCTGCGTTCGGTGGTTACAAGGCATCAGGTATTGGCCGTGAGAATCACAAGATGATGCTCGACCATTACCAACAGACCAAGAACCTGCTAGTTTCTTATTCACCAAACAAGCTTGGATTCTTCTAAGCCGGCGGCTAAGAATTAGTTTCGTTGGAATGCTTTAAATGATTAAGGGGTATTAATGGAATTCCCGTCGCGGGTGGATTTCACGGAGAGCACTGCGCAATTGCTGCGCAAACTCCGTGCGATTCATGGACCACTGATGTTTCATCAATCAGGTGGTTGCTGCGACGGGTCTTCTCCCATGTGTTATCCAGCTGGTGAATTTCGCACAGGTGGACAAGATGTACTTTTGCAATCTTTAATTGTTGAGGGGATTGCAGAGCCGATCGATTTTTGGATGTCGGCCTCGCAATTTGAATATTGGAAACACACACATCTCACCATTGATGTAGTTGATGGGCGTGGTGGTGGATTTAGTCTTGAGTCACCTGATGGAAAACGCTTCCTCATTAGATCGCGATTGTTCAGCGATGCAGAGTGGGCAATCCTCCAGAATCAGTCCGTTCCAACGGGGGCGAAGTAGATCCAGTTTGATCGTTCTAGACAGCCTGTCTGGGAAGTGGCTCTTTATCGGGTCAAGATGAACTTTTCTGGGAAATTGCTGCGACACGCCCATACTGACCCTGCAAACCCTAAAGTACGGGTGTACGGTTGGCACTACATATAGGGGCAAACCGCGATTTACGTTCCATAAGTTGTGGTTTTCCACTAATGTCAGCGCCTCACGGTAACTTCATGGTTCTCCTCCCCAAGGACCATAAAAGGTACCTAGAAACACAACAGAACCGAATATCAGCAAGTTTTAAGTACTAATTAAGGAGCAATTCACATGATCTGCCCATTCTGCCGGCACGACGACTCTAGAGTCGTTGATTCACGCCCTGCAGAAGAAGGCACCCTCATTCGCCGTCGTCGCGAATGCACGGCATGTGGTCGTCGCTTCACAACATCTGAGACCTCAGTCCTCTTGATCGTTAAGCGATCAGGTGCGACCGAACCATTTAGCCGCGAGAAGGTCATCAACGGTGTCCGCAAGGCCTGTCAGGGTCGTCCGGTCAATGATGATGATTTCGCACTTCTAGCCCAACGCGTTGAAGAAGCTCTTCGCGCCGATGGACAAGCAGAAGTAGAAGCACAAGAAGTGGGAATGGCAATCCTTGCTCCACTTCGTGAACTCGATGAAGTTGCATACCTTCGTTATGCATCTGTCTACCGAAACTTTTCCTCGCTCGAAGATTTCGAGGGAGAAATTGCACTACTCCGCGCAGCTCCATCAAGCAGCGCAGCTCTTAGCAACACCGCAGATCCACGCACAACAACAGCTACCCCAGCTGGCACCACAAACGACGCACCACTTTCATCAGCATCTAAATAAGGAGCAATACGCATGTCTATCGTCGATCGCCCATCCAAAGGCACAGATTCAAAGAAGACTTTGGGTAAGGGCTTAACCATTGAACGCATCTACACCACCGAAGGCGTTCACCCATACGATGAAGTCACTTGGCAACATCGTGACGTCGTGCAGACTAACTGGAAGTCCGGAGAGGTTATCTTCGAACAAAAGGGTGTTGAGTACCCAGACTTCTGGTCAGTCAATGCATCGACCATCGTTACAACCAAATATTTCCGCGGTGCCGTGGGGTACGACAACCGTGAGTGGTCTCTTAAACAAGTTATTGATCGCGTCGTTCTAACTTATGTAAAGGCCGGCAAGGAATTCGGATACTTCGCAACTGATGCTGATGCTGAAGTATTTGAACACGAACTTACTTGGATGCTCTTGCACCAAGTCTTCTCGTTTAACTCACCAGTCTGGTTCAACGTTGGTACATCTGCTCCGCAGCAAGTAAGCGCATGCTTCATCTTGTCTGTTGATGACACCATGGATTCGATCCTCAACTGGTATCGCGAAGAAGGAATGATCTTCAAGGGTGGCTCAGGGGCAGGACTTAACTTGTCTCGCATCCGTTCATCCAAGGAACTCCTCAAGTCCGGTGGAACCGCATCTGGCCCAGTCTCATTTATGCGTGGCGCCGATGCATCAGCAGGAACAATCAAGTCAGGTGGCGCAACACGTCGCGCTGCAAAGATGGTTGTTCTCGATGTCGATCATCCAGATATCGAAGAGTTCATTGAGACCAAGGTCCGCGAAGAAGACAAGATCCGCGCATTGCGCGATGCCGGCTTCGATATGGATCTCGGCGGCAAGGACATCATCTCTGTTCAGTACCAGAACGCAAACAACTCAGTTCGTGTCTCTGACAAGTTCATGCGTGCCTACGAGAACAACGAAGAGTTCGGTCTTGTTGGTCGCGCTAATGGCGAAGTCATTGAGACAGTTGAAGCTCGTCGCTTGTTCCGCCAGATGGCAGAGGCTGCGTGGTCTTGTGCTGACCCTGGAATTCAATATGACGACACCATCAACGATTGGCACACCAACCCAGAGACAGGTCGCATCAATGCGTCTAACCCTTGCTCTGAGTACATGTCACTCGATAACTCTTCATGTAACTTGGCATCACTTAACTTGCTCAAGTTCTTGCAGAGCAATGGTTCATTCGATACCAAGAACTTTGTTAAGGCAGTCGAACTCATCATCACAGCGATGGATATCTCGATCTGCTTCGCAGACTTCCCAACTGAGCCAATCGGAGTCACAACTCGTGACTATCGCCAGCTAGGTATTGGCTATGCCAACCTCGGTGCTCTCTTGATGGCATCTGGCCTTGCCTACGATTCAGATGGCGGACGCCAACTCGCTGGTGCGATCACATCCCTCATGACCGGTACCTCATACCGTCGTTCTGCAGAACTCGCTGGGATAGTTGGTCCTTATGCTGGTTTTGCTCGCAACGCACAGGCACACACTCGCGTTATGCAGAAGCACACCAATGCATCTTCTAGCGCTCGCTCTGTAACCACCTTGGATGCAGATGTCTGGCAGGTTGCTAACCAAGAGTGGGCAAAGTGCCTCGAGATCGGTGCCAAGAACGGCTGGCGGAACGCCCAGGCATCTGTTCTTGCTCCAACCGGCACCATCGGTTTGATGATGGATTGCGACACCACAGGTATCGAGCCAGATCTTGCACTCGTTAAGTTCAAGAAGCTCGTCGGTGGCGGTTCAATGCAGATCGTTAACCAGACCATTCCAATGGCGCTTCGCAAGCTCGGTTACACAGAGGAGACCATCGAGGCGATCGTTGAATACATCGCAGCAAACGGTCACGTTGTTGATGCTCCTGGCCTCAAGCCAGAGCACTACGACATCTTCGATTGCGCAATGGGTATCCGCTCGATTAGCGCAATGGGCCACGTTCACATGATGGCTGCTTGCCAACCATTCTTGTCAGGTGCGATTTCAAAGACCGTCAACCTGCCATCTGATGCCACTGTAGAAGAGATCGAAGAGGTCTACTACCAAGGTTGGAAGCTTGGACTTAAGGCACTTGCTGTCTACCGCGATAACTGCAAGGTGGGTCAACCACTTTCAACAGGTAAGGGAGATAACAAGGGCGAAGATGCAAACAAGTCGGCAGCAGTTGCAGGCCCTGCTGTAGCGACTCGTAAGCGTCTACCAAAGTCACGTCCTTCAATGACTACATCGTTCTCTGTCGGAGGCGCTGAGGGTTACATGACCGCTGGTGCTTATGCTGATGGCGCACTCGGTGAGGTATTCCTCAAGCTCGGAAAGCAAGGTTCAACTCTTGCTGGCGTGATGGATGCGTTCTCGATCGCGGTATCGATCGGTCTGCAATATGGCGTGCCACTTGAGACCTTTGTCGAAAAGTTCACCAACCTGCGCTTTGAGCCAGCCGGTATGACAGATGATGCAGATATCCGTATCGCACAATCGATGATGGATTACATCTTCCGTCGTTTGGCACTTGATTACCTACCATTCGAGACTCGCTCTGCAATGGGCTTGTACACCGCATCAGAGCGCGCTCGCGCTTTGGAGTCAGGTGAATACACCCAGGATGAGCCTGCAGCCCCAAAAGCAGAAGCTGCTCCTGTGGCAGCGCCTGCGGTTGCAAGTAAGCCAGTAGCTGAAGTAAAGATCGAGGCAAAGCCAGTAGATAACGGCCTCGCCGGAGTCGGTTCCTCAATGGAGCTCTTCGAGAAGATGAGCGGTCAATCCTCAGATGCACCACTTTGCATGACCTGCGGAGTGAAGATGCGCATGGCTGGTTCCTGCTTCGTCTGCGAAGGTTGCGGCAATACATCTGGATGTTCATGATCCGTCGCTGAGTAAGAAGTAAGAAAAATACCCTCGGTTTAATTGCCGGGGGTATTTTTGTGGTAATTTTTCCAAGTGAATCGGGGCGTAAACCCCGACTCACCTGCTTACGGGAAGTAAGTGTGTTACGAATGGGGCTCGTCGTTGCTGCGGCGGGCCTTTCGTATTTGAAATATTAGTAAAAACCTTCGGCCCATGCCGCGAGAACTTTAATTTCTTTATCGCGATCGATTCCAGGTGGGACTCGACCACCAGGTAATTCAGCTTGTGGTTCGGTTAAGAGACTGTTCCAGGTATCTGCAATTGTTTCGGTGTAGGGGCGGCTCTTCAGCCCCGCGGCTTGAGCCTTTGATGTATCAAATTGATAGAAGTAATAGCGATCTGGTGTCATCCAAATAGGTATTTCGTTCCAAGGCTCGACGCCCTGTTCTTGTAAGAAATCGGCAGGAATCCAGGTGAAGTTTGCTTCTGAATTTGTAACTGTTTTGCATTCTTCGAGGAGTTGCGACATGGTGCAATGTGCAACGGGTGAGAGAGTATTGAAAGTTCCAGTGAGGTGCTTCTCGATGGATTCAATGATCCAGTTAGCTAAGTCGCGAGCATCTATATATTGAATCGCAAGGTCTTGTGGACCTGGCGCCAAGATTTCGCCACCTTCGGCAATATGTCGTAGCCACCAACTTAATCTGGCTGGCCACTCGCGTTGACCAAGAATCAATCCGGGGCGGGCGATCAGTGAAGCGTCTGCTCCGTATGCCTCGAGTATTGCAAGCTCAGCACCACGTTTATCGGCGGGATAGTTTGTGGAATCGGCCAATGGATCAGCGGCTACCGTCTGAGAATTTTCATCTACTCCGTAGGGGAGTGGATCTCCGTCATAAACAGAGCAAGTTGAAACATAGGCGTAATAGGGGGCGTGAGCTTTGAGTTGCGTTGCACTCTCGTGCACAACTTTTGGTGCACCAAACCATGTGTCGATAACGACATCCCACTGACGGTCCGCGGCGAAGTCATATGCGCCTTCTTTGGTTCTGTCGCCAAAGATTGTTTCGACGATTCCTTCGGCGGCGCCAGGTGGCGTCGAGGATCTTGTGAAAGTTGTGACCACATGACCGCGAGTTGTTGCAGCGATTGTGAGCGCGTGGCCGACGAAGGAAGTTCCCCCGAGAATCAGAATCCGCATATCTGAAACCTAAGGGGGAGTGTTCAAGGTGTCTAGAATCGTTCACAACTCTTACGGTATAGTAAGACTTATGAACGATAACACGCTTCTTCCGCTCCTTCGCTCTCGAACTCAGGGAGATCTTTTGGCGCTTCTCTACCTCAATCCTGGAAAGTCCTTCTCTATTACAGAGGCGGCTCTGCGGATTGGGGTCTCCCGGCCAGGACTATCTCAAGAGGCCAGTCGATTGAGCGCGAACGGATATGTAGTTAGCAAAACGGATGGACGCAGCAACAAAATCTCAGCGAACGAAGAGAGCATAATTTTTAAACCTCTCGCCGATTTACTCACAGTTACATATGGTCCACTTCCTGTCCTCAACCGGGAGTTTTCAGGAATTGAAGGAATCGACTTCGCATATATTTTTGGATCTTGGGCCGCTCGATATCAAGGGCAATCTGGACCGATTCCTGAAGATGTTGATTTGCTCATCGTTGGTACAGCGGATCTCGATCAGTTAGATGGAGCAGCACAACGGGCAGGGCAATTATTACTTCGAGAGGTGAATGTGAGACGGGTATCTAATCAAGCATGGAGTCAGGGTGATGATCCATTTTTGAAAACGGTCAAGGCAAATCCAGTTGTTGAGTTGAAGTTGTTTGATAAGAAAGCATGAGTTCGATTGAGATACGTTTTATAAATCCCGGCCAAGGCAGCAAAACCGTACAGAAATTTATAGAAGGTGCGAGATTGCAGCAGGTGGTTGCAAGTCGCCCTCATGCAGACCGCTTACTGCGGCAGTCTCGGAATCACTTACTTTCTGCCTCAAAACTTGCGGATAGTGATCCAGAAGGAGCTTACTCGGCGCTCTATGACGCAGCACGGAAGGCTCTAGTTGCGGTATTGGAAGTTCAAGGATTACGACCAACGACAAAGGGCGGACACTTTATTATTTGCGAAGCCCTTGAAGTGCAGATCAATCCTCCTTTTGATGATGTTATAACGCCATTTAACAGAATACGAAAGATGCGTAACGCTCAGGAATATCCAAATTTGGAGCAACCGGAGCTAACTACTGAAGATGTTCTCGAAGATTTGGCGAAATCAACGAGAATTGTTGAAATAGCCCAATCTTTGCTCAATCAGTTTTCTGTATTTGAAAGAGATTAAAGTTTTGACTTTAACTCTCCGCGAAACGATAACCTATTCCAAGTTCCGTGATGATGTATATGGGACTCTTGGGGTTGGGTTCTAGCTTCTGACGAAGTTGCGACACAAAAAGTCGTAATGAGCCGTTCTCTTCGGCATAGTTGGTACCCCAACCCGCGTCCAAGATTTTGCGTTTTGTAACGAGGGATCCGCGATTTAAGGCCAGGACTTCCAGAACCTTCCACTCTGTTTGGGTTAGGTGGGGAGCGGGCGAATCGCCAGCAGTCCTTGTAATGGAACGACGCGTGAAATCAATGAGCAGGTCGCCCATGGTGATGGTGCGAAGTTCTATCTTTTCTTCACGGCGACGCGATACGGCTCGGATTCGCGCGAAGAGCTCCTCTACATCAAAGGGTTTGGTGATGTAGTCATCTGCGCCATTTTCAAGAGCGGTGATTTTGTATTTGGAATCAGTGCGACCCGATAAAACTAATATCGGGACGTTGCTCCACTTTCGTACGCTTGTTATTACGGTCAATCCGTCGCGATCGGGTAAGCCCAAATCCACAATGATGACGTCAGGATGCTTATCTGCTGCCAACGCGATGCCAGTTTCTGCGTTGGGGGCAGCGATCATCTCGTAACCACGTGCCTGCATATTTACCTTGAGGGCGCGGATGATCTGTGGCTCATCGTCGATTACCAGAATCTTTTCCATAGTCACTTTATTCGCCAGAAGAACCAGTGGTAGGGATAGTTACGATTGCAGTGAGGCCACCACCAGGAGTCTCTTCAAGAGTTAGTTCAGCCTCCATTGCTTCGGAAAGTCCGTGGCTGAGTGCGAGTCCAAGTCCAACTCCGCGACCGTTATCGATATCACCAAGTCGCTTGAAAGGTGCGAAGGCCTCTTTCTTGAGTGAGGGTTCGATTCCCTTGCCGTAATCGATAATGCGAACTTGGACTTCGTCGCCATGTTCAGAGACGCTGATTTGTGGTTTCTTCTCCGACTTTCCATGTGTGATTGCGTTGTCGATCAAGTTTGCGAGCACTCGCTCTAATAGACCAGGGTCTGTGCGGACATCTGAGACCTCGGGTCCTTCAATTAATTCAACTGCATCAGGTGGGGCGGCGATTGATTTGAGAGCTGTGGGGATTACATCGTAAATAGATACTTCTTGTAGGTGAACTGCCAGCGAACCGGCTTGCAGGCGACTCATATCAAGTAGGTTTTCGATTAAGCCCTTCAATCGTTCTAGAGAAGAACTAGCGGTACCAAGAAGTTCACGACGATCTTCCGATGACCAGGTGACATGCCTTTAAAACCTTCAGACCAAGGCAGGTATTGCTGGAGCCGAAGGATTCAGTATAGGAAGAGTATGGAAATTCCAGAGAAGCTAAGAAGGGAAGCGGCGTAGCCTTTCCAGGATTGTGAAGACCGGGCGTCGATACCAATGCTGGAATAGAAGCGCTTTTCCAGCCAGCCAACTTTTTCTGATCGAAATACCTTGGCCATGTAATTGCCGAGGGGGACGATGGAGAGACCGATCAGAACAACGAGTGCAAGATCGGTGAAAAGGGTTGATGAAAGTTCGCTCATTTAGAATTTCTCCGGCAAGAGGAGTGCGACGATTAAATATCCAGTAAGCAAAATTGCCAGGATAAGCCCGATTGTCTGTGCCATTAGATCCGCCCTAAGCCTTTCAATATCAATCCGAAGGCAGCGAAGATCACGGCAAAACCAGCGATAGCTAGTACGTCAGCCATCAGAATTCCTCCTCATTAAAACCCATAGGTAGTCCCAAGAAGTGGGGCTATGGCAATAGGTTAGGAATGAGGCGATGGGTAGAGGGTGAAAAATGAAAATGACTAACAACTTCCTAACAGCCCCTCGCATGGAGCAGGTGTGGAGTCAGCCTCACTAGATAGGCTTGCCAAATGTCCAGCGGCAAGAACCAGCAGATGAAATTGGTGGGTGAGGCCCTATCTGCCGCGATTGAAGCTATTGGTGGCCAACCGCGCGAAGGTCAGATTCAGATGGCAGAAGCTGTGGCCAATGCGCTCACTGATCGACATCACCTACTAGTTCAAGCGGGAACTGGCACCGGTAAGTCGCTGGCCTACCTGGTTCCGGCATTGGTTCATGGCAAGAAAGTTTTAGTGGCTACGGCAACTTTGGCGCTGCAACGTCAGCTGGTGGAACGCGACCTTCCCAAGATTCAACCTGCGTTAGAGAGGGTCCTAAAGCGCGATCTCACATTCGCTGTCTACAAGGGCGTGGGCAATTACCTATGTTTGCAGAAGATGAACGGCGCCGAACAAGATCCCGATGGTGAAGTTCTGATGGAGATCGGAATTCTCGAGAAAGATCAGAAGCGTCTTAAAGCATGGGCCACGACTCCTGGGATAACCGGTGATCGAGATGATGCCCCCGACGTTGATCGCAGGGTATGGGCGGCAAATTCAGTTTCAGGACGCGAGTGCATCGGTAAAGATGATTGCGCTTTTGGTTCGCAGTGTTTTGCAATAGCCGCTAAAGCTAAGGCACAGACCGCTGATGTTGTCGTAACAAATCATACGTTGCTTGCTATCGAGATCGTCGATAACCATCCGATCTTGCCAGATCGCGATGCGGTGATTTTGGATGAGGCGCACGAGTTCATGGATCGCACTACACAGGCTGTAACCGAAGAACTCACAGCGGCACGAGTGGAGCGGGCTGCCAAGATGGCAGCAAAACACATTCCTAGCAAGGCGACGGTCGCATTTAACAAAGCGGCAGATGAGTTTGCCGAAGCGTTGGCTGATTTCGCAGCCGATGTACGTAACGACCCCAGCAAATCAGGGCGGCTGCCTGAACTTCCAAAGCAACTTGAGTCGCCTATTCGTAAAGTGAAAGAGGCTTCAGCTGCCGTCGTTGCTTTGATCAACGCCGACTCTGATGTGATCGAATCTGATCTGATGGCACAGCGTGCTCGCGTTAAAGGAGCAACGGCGGAGATTCAGACAATCGCTACCAAGATGCTTCGTCCAGGTGCTGATCAGGTTATGTGGTTTGAGCCAACATTTTCCTCGTTGTATTTGGCGCCGCTTGAGGTATCTGATGTCCTGCGTCGCAATTTGTTAACGGAGTCTCCGGTGATCGCAACATCGGCAACACTGACAATTGGAAAATCTTTTGATGCGATCGCACGATCCATTGGCTTTGTTGTGGGTCAAGATATTGATGAAGAGGCGGAAGAGAGTCGTGGCGCGATAGACCCCGCCAATGTGCAGATGCTCGATGTGGGTTCGCCCTTTGATTTCGCCTCTCAAGGAATGTTGTATTTACCGCGCCACCTTGCAGAGCCTGGTCGCGATGGACCTGCTAAAGATGCTTTGACGGAGCTGGGGGAGTTGATCGAAGCCGCGGGTGGTCGCACGCTGGCGCTCTTTAGCTCATGGCGCGGAGTTGAGATGGCCGATGAACATCTGCGTCGCGTGCTCGCTGAACTCAAGATGCCGATCATTACCCAAAGACGCGGTGATTCAGTAGGACCGCTGGTCGAGAAATTTGCTAAAGATCCACGCTCAATTTTGCTCGGCACGATCTCGCTGTGGCAGGGGATCGATGTGCCGGGGCCTTCTTGCACGTTAGTAGCGATTGATCGCATTCCATTCCCGCGTCCTGATGAACCTGTGATGAGTGCGCGCTCTGCTCAGGCAGATAAATCTGGTGGATCTGGATTTATGCAGGTCTCACTGCCACGTGCTGCCCTCTTGCTGTCGCAGGGGACAGGTCGATTGATTCGTTCGATTGACGATCGAGGAGTCGTGGCAATATTGGATTCACGAATTGTTACGAAGCGATACGGATCAATCTTGCTCAACTCGATGCCACCGTTCTATCGCACTAGCGACGGCGCTGTCGTTAAAGAATCACTCAAGCGTTTAGATAAGCAGTTCTCCGAGCAGGGCCTGTAAATCCGGCCAGTGTTTGGCAAATGATGGATGAAGGTGCATACCAGCCACATCATCAAAGGCAACCCAACGAATCTCCTGCGATTCATCGTTCATCTCATGAGCCACTAGATCTGGGCTCACCAAAGCAATGATGGTGTCGTAACGCCACGGGCCGTGATTATCGGTGAAGGTATAAATAGGTTCGATTAAGTCTGTATCTATACCTAGTTCTTCGCGGGCTTCGCGCTTGGCGCCTTCCAAAATGGATTCATGACTATCTTTAGCACCGCCTGGGATTCCCCAGGTGTCACCGTTATGTACCCACGGCGCGCGGTGCTGTAACAAGATGGTGCCATCACGAATAAGCAAGAGTCCGGCGGCGCCATGCAACCCCCAGTGCTTATTCCCGCAGCTGCACTGAATCCAGCCGTCCCCATCCCTTGATGTCATGTTCCTAGCGTGGCATGACTTTCCACAACTTTCTCGCATACACAGGACATCTGAGAGTGAAGAGCCTGTGAACGTGCTCCCTCCTAGCCTTCAAAGATGATCTTTATGGCAGGTTTACTGATGGCGGCAAATTGTGCGGCGGGACCGTGCGTGCAGGTTTACACCGACCCGACCACACACCAATTAATTATTACCGCAAACCAGAATCGACCGGGAACGACAGTGGCTCCGCATCCCAGACCTGCGCCAACTCGTCCCTACGTTCCACGGCCCCGACCAATCGTGAAGCCAAAGCCACAGACCTGGATTCCTTACAAAGTTACGCCGATAGTTCATAGACCATATAAGCCTCCAGTGAAGAAGAAGCCGACCGTTATTCATAAGGTTGTCACCGCGGCTCTGTCGTTATCGGATCAGATCACTCGTCTCTTACCTGGGAGCAAAATTTTGTATCAACCCAGTAATGGTGCGCTTACGGATGTTCCCGTCTATTTCTGGAGCGATACCAACTCTGTTTTTAGCGTGGTGACAACAATTTTAGGCGTTGGCGTGAATGTCTTGATGAACCCCAGCTTTGTATGGAACTTCGGAGACGGCACATCCTTTTCAACATCCAGCGCTGGTGGTCCCTACCCGGATGCCACAATTACCCATACTTACAAGAGCCCTGGGACGTACACCATCAACTTATCGATTTCATGGGCAGGTACCTGGGCGGCGCAAGGGGCGGCGATGGTTCCAATACTTGGCGGTGCGATTGTGCAAAACGCATCGGCAACGATTCAAGTATCACCTGCACCAACGAATTTCACACGGTGAAGTTATGCACATAAGTATCTGGGCACTGATCGTGGTGACACTGCTGCGCACCATCTTTAAGCCATGACTACACATACTGCAACTGAATTGAATTCACCCCACGATTTATTAGCCGCAGTTCCATTTATGGTCGGCTATCACCCACAAGACTCTCTTGTCGCAATGGCGCTGCGCGACGATAAAGTCGTCATGGCGATGCGCGTTGATTTTCCAGATAGCGAAAACATAAATGCGATCAGCAAAACCATCGCGCTGCACTTGGTTCGAGAGAAGGCGAGCGAGGCGATCATCGTTGGTTATCTCCCAACGACTGTTGGCGGGAGCGATCCATTATTGGTGGTCCGAGAGATCATTTCTGGTTACTCGATCACTATCAAGGAGTGCATAGAAGTTCGCGAAGGGAGATTTCGCTCTAGCCTCTGCGCCGATCTGGAGTGTTGCCCTCCTGAAGGCAATCCGGTTCCCGAGCTCTCTGATAGCCGAGTGACCGCAGAGCAGGTAGCCGCCGGCAATCCGCTTCCATTTATAGACCTTGATGAGATGAAGCGTTCCATTGCGGCACATCGAATTGATAAAGAGTTACTTAAGGCGATAAAAGCGGTCGCCGAGATCGACTATGAGTCGGATCAGGTCAATGCGCTACAACGCGAAGGTGCCAACGCGATTAATCAAATCTCCCTAGCCTTTATTCGTGATGGGGTTGTTTTGGATAAAGCCCTCATTGCACTGGTTCTGGTGCGCCTCCATGATCTACAGGTTCGTGACTACGCAATGGGTTTCACTTCAGAAAAATCCGATGATCAGCTATGGGATATGTGGCGCTGGTTACTTCGCATTGCGCCTAAGGGATATGTCGCACCTGTGGCGGTCATCTTTGCTACCTCATCTTATGAACGAGGCGATGGAGCCTTGGCCCAACGCGCACTAGACAGGGCATTTGAAGATAGCCCTAAATATCAGATGGCCAAATTATTAAGGCGCACCTTTGCGGCGGGGTGGCCACCCTCGGCCTTTTCGCAGATGAGGGCAGACCTTCATCCTAAGATCTGCGCCGCGATCTACGGGGAATCATCCACGCTTTCGGAGTAGCATCCATCTCATGATTATTGGCGTGCCCAAAGAGATCAAAAATAACGAATCCCGCGTCGCTCTCACCCCATCTGGAGCACATGCTCTGAGTGCTCACCACACCGTCTTGATCGAAAGTGGAGCTGGAGTTGGTTCCGCGATTAGCGATGCAGACTACGTAGCAGCAGGTGCACAGATCGTCGCTACTGCTGATGAGGTCTGGGAACGCGCCGAGATGATCATGAAGGTCAAAGAGCCGATCGCGGTTGAGTACCCCAAGATGCGCAAGGGCCAGATTCTCTTTACCTACTTACACCTCGCTGCAGATAGAGAGTTGACTCTTGCTTTGATGAACCAAGGCGTTACTGCGATTGCTTACGAGACCGTAGAACTCAATCGCACACTTCCTCTTCTTGCGCCAATGTCAGAAGTTGCAGGACGTATGTCGATTCAAGTTGGTGCAACCGCTCTGCAACGACCTGAAGGTGGACGAGGCGTTTTGCTTCCTGGAGTACCCGGAGTTCGTCCCGGCAAAGTTGTAATCCTTGGTGGGGGAGTTGTTGGAGTTGCAGCAGCAACAATCGCACATGGCATGCATGCAGATGTCACCATTCTTGATCTCAATTTGGCCCGCCTTGCTGAGATCGATCAGATATTTGCCGGGCAGGTAAAGACTCTTGCTTCTTCAAAGTACGAGATCGAGCAACAATGCATGGCCGCAGATTTAGTTATTGGAGCAGTGCTAGTTCCTGGTGCCAAAGCTCCAAAGCTTGTAACTCAAGATTTAGTTGCAAAGATGAAGCCCGGTTCAGTCTTGGTAGATGTTGCCATCGATCAGGGTGGATGCTTTGAAGGCTCTCGTGCGACTACGCATGCCGAGCCGACCTTCAAAGTTCATGATTCGCTCTATTACTGCGTCGCCAATATGCCAGGTGCCGTGCCTGCGACATCGACCTATGCGCTCGCTAATGCCACCATTAAATACGCTCTCGCCATCGCCGATTTAGGTTGGCAGGCCGCTGTTTCTGGTGACCCTGCCTTGGGTTCGGGTCTCAATGTGCATGATGGGCAGATCCGTTACGCGGCGGTTGCTGCAGCTCACGGGCTCTAGTAACCTACCCATATGAACAACCGCAGCCTCCTCCTTCGCTGCCGCGGCGGGGCCAACTAACCGGTCACCTCGCTCGCGGGGGTTTTGCCTTGCCGGTTAAACAGACAGACGGCAAAGAGCCCCAGCGAATTTAAAGGAGAACGTTCATGAAATATCCAGATCAACAACCTTCCACCATGCCAGTGCATCGATATGCACCATTTATTCCCGTTGATTTAGCCGATCGCACCTGGCCATCCAAGCGCATCACCAAATCCCCGCAGTGGTGCTCGGTAGATCTGCGCGATGGCAATCAAGCTCTGATCGATCCTATGGATCCCCACCGCAAACTGACCATGTTCAATCTCTTGGTCAAGATGGGTTACAAGGAGATCGAGGTTGGATTCCCCAGCGCATCACAGCTCGACTTTGATTTTGTACGCAAAATTATTGAAGAAGATTTAATTCCAGATGATGTTGTCATCCAGGTTTTGACCCAAGCCCGTCGCCCTTTGATCGAGCGGACATTTGAATCAATTAAAGGAGCCAAACAAGTTGTCGTCCACTTGTATAACTCGACCTCAACTCTGCAACGCCGCGTGGTATTTGGACAAGATAAAGAGGGCATCAAGAAGATCGCAACGGATGGCGCTCAGATTTGCTTAGATCTTGTTGCGACCGTTCCTGGCACAACCGTCTTCTTTGAGTACAGCCCAGAGTCTTACACCGGCACTGAGTTGGAATACGCCAAAGAGGTCTGCGATGCGGTCAACGATATTTGGAAGCCGACTCCAGATCACAAGACGATCATCAATCTTCCTGCCACCGTCGAGATGGCATCACCTAACGTCTATGCCGACTCTATCGAGTGGATGCATCGCAATCTGAAGTACCGCGATTCCATCGTGCTTTCATTACACCCACATAATGATCGTGGCACCGGGGTTGCAGCCGCAGAGCTTGCATACTTGGCCGGAGCCGATCGCATCGAGGGAACACTCTTCGGCAACGGTGAGCGCACCGGCAATGTTTGCTTAGTAACGCTTGGTCTTAATTTGTTCAGTCATGGCATCGATCCTCATATCGATTTCTCAAATATCGATGAGATCCGCCGCACCGTTGAGTACTGCAACCAATTGCGTGTTCCAGAACGCCATCCTTATGGGGGTGACCTGGTCTTTACTGCATTTTCTGGTTCACACCAAGATGCAATCAAAAAAGGCTTGGAACATATGCAGCGCGATGCTGAAACAGCAGGCGTGCATATTGATCAACACACCTGGGCGGTCCCATATCTTCCGATCGATCCTAAAGATATTGGTCGCTCCTACGAGGCAGTTATTCGCGTTAACTCCCAATCGGGTAAGGGTGGCGTCGCCTACTTGATGAAGAATGAGCATCAACTCGATCTTCCACGTCGCTTGCAGATCGAATTTTCACAAGTAGTTCAGTCAAAGACTGATTCCGAGGGCGGAGAAGTTACGCCAGATGAACTCTGGAAGATCTTTGAAGATGAGTACCTGCCAGCTTCCGACAACCAATGGGGACGATTCAAATTGGTTGGACTTTCGCAGAGCAGCCATCTTGATGAGGATGTAAATCTGAGCGTTGAACTCATGGATAACCACAGCATCCAATCGCTGACCGGGACCGGCAACGGACCAATCGCAGCCTTCGTTGACATCATGAACAAGCATGTCGGTGGGGCGGGAGTTCGGGTCTTGGATTACTACGAGCATGCGCTTTCAGCAGGTGGCGATGCCAAGGCTGCCGCTTACCTTGAGTGTGAAGTTGGCGGACATGTCTTCTGGGGCGTTGGAATTGATCCGAGCACCACGACCGCTGCCCTCAAGGCGGTTGTCTCGGCGGTAAATCGGGGCTTGCGACAGTAGTACGCGATACGGTGGACCCATGTCGGTCTACCGCGATCAAGCGATCGTTCTGCGAACCCAGAAATTGGGGGAGGCTGACCGGATCATCACCCTCTTTACTCGTGAGCACGGGCGAATCAAGGCTGTTGCTAAGGGCGTGCGCCGCACCAAATCCAGGTGGGGTGCACGCCTTGAGCCAGCATCGCATGTAGATCTGCAGCTTTACTCGGGTCGCACATTCGACACGGTGACTCAAGCGGTCAGCCTAGAAAATTACGGCGACACCTTGTCTTTGGATTACCAGCGATGGACCGTGGCTTCTGCGATATTGGAAGCGGCTGAGCGCTTTGTCTCGCACGAGCATGAACCAGCCTTGCAACAGTACTTGCTACTTGTAGGCGCGCTTAAAGCGTTGGCGCATGAGACATACGATGCCTCACTGATTCTCGATGCCTTCTTGCTGCGCTCGCTTGCAGTCGCTGGATATGCACCTTCATTAACCAACTGTTCTCGCTGTAATAAGCCTGGACCTCATAAATATTTCTCGCTTGTGGGTGGCGGCAGCGTCTGCGCAGATTGCAAACCTAGCGCCGCGCCAACACCTCACTCTCAGACGCTCGAACTAATGCAGCAACTCTTGAGCGGGGATTGGGAGTTCGCCTCGGCGAGCGAACAGAGGTATCGACGTGAGGCTTCAGGCTTGATCGCCGCCTACTTGCAATGGCATCTGGAGCGTGGTCTTCGCAGCCTCCCACTTGTTGAGAGAATGTGACCATGAGTTCGCCCAAGCCTCCTAAGGTTGCCAACGTCCCACATCACGTTGCAATCGTGATGGATGGCAATGGCCGTTGGGCGAAGAAGCGCGGACTTGCCCGCACTGCAGGCCATGAAGCTGGAGAAGCAGCACTCCTCGATGTTGTTAAGGGTGCGATTCAAATTGGTGTTAAAGAGATCAGTGCTTACGCCTTCTCTACCGAGAACTGGCGGCGCAGCCCCGATGAAGTTAAATTTTTAATGGGATTTAATCGCGATGTTTTGCGCCGGCGCCGTGATGAGATGCACGAACTTGGAGTGCGCGTGCGCTGGGTAGGTAAGCCCGGTCGACTTTGGAAATCTGTAATTGCAGAGCTAGAGGAAGCTGAAGCGCTCACCGCCCGCAACAAAGTCTTAACCCTCAATATGTGTGTTAACTATGGGGGCAGAACCGAAATCGTAGATGCGATCAAGGAGATTGCTGCAGACGCGAAACTTAACAAAATTGATCCCGCAAAAATTAGCTGTAGAACTCTGGAAAAGTATTTATATAACCCGCAGATGAGCGATGTTGATTTGTTTCTTCGCACCTCGGGGGAGGAGCGAACCTCTAATTTCTTGCCCTGGCAATCTGTCTATGCCGAGATGGTCTTTATGGATGTTCTGTGGCCGGATGTTGATAGAACGACTCTCTGGAAAGCTATTGAAATTTACAATCAACGAGAGCGGCGATTTGGCAAGGCTTAAAGGCGACCCAATCCCCTAAGCCCTGCCCTCTCTCGCACTATTTAATTCTTTACTCTCTTTATTCTTTACTTTGTCTTTGTAGGCGTTGGATGGGTCATCTTCATATTGTGATCCATCTTCATTGTTGAATGCTTCATCACCGTGGTGTGCTTCATAACGGTGGTGTGCTTCATTGCATCGTGCTTCATTGTGTGAGGCATTGCAGTTGGTGTAGCAGCAAAAGCAGGTGTAGCCGCTGCAATGGTGATGATTGTGACGATGGTGGTTATGCGTACAACTTTCATTGAAATCTCCCTTTAAGGCTAGGTGGTAGGAGCAGGCTAATCAGCAATCGAAAAAAAGGCAACCAGTAAAACCTATTTTGGTGGTTGCCTTTTTATGGTCTTTCTGCCACAGTATCGGCATGGACTTAGAACCGCTCTTTGAGGCGATCAATGACGAGTCCCTGGAACCAAATTCTGATCTGGCTGTGCTGAGGGAGGTGTTGGTGAGCGTCACAAGTAGAAAGAACTTTGACACCAAAACCATGAAGCGCTTCGGTGAGCTCTCAGGAAAAGCACATCAACATCGCAGACTCAAGCCAAGTACATCTGAGATTGAATTTGAATTGGTTGGCCTATCCGGAAGTGCACGAAAGATCAGTGAATTCGCACTTCAAGTTGAAGAGATTCTGTTGACCGTCGAACTCTCTCGCGTCAAAAAGTGTGAGGGTGAAGATTGCGAAGCGCTCTTCATCGATGAGAGCAAGAATAAGTCGAGGCGTTGGTGCGCGATGGCGCATTGCGGAATGTTACGCAAGAGCAAGGTTTATTACGACAAGCATCGTCGGGTTAATCCGATTGTGGAAGAAGAAACTAAGTTGGGAGCAAAGAAATGATCGTTCTCTATGTTGTGGCCTTTATTGCAGGGCTCTTTACAATCCTTGCGCCGTGTATCTGGCCGCTGCTTCCCATTGTGTTGGCGGATGTGACTCAATCTAAATCCAAGCGTCGCCCACTCGGCATAACAGCTGGTGTTGCGATCTCGTATGCCTTCTTCACTTTGGCGATTTCCGCGCTCGAAAGCACACTAGGACTCAATCCCAACGTTCTTCGTAAATTCGCTGTTGTAGTACTTCTTGTCATTGGTGTTTCTATGGCGGTCCCAGCGCTATCGCGCAAGATGGAAGCTTCGATCTCGCGTTTCAGTGGTCGCTTCGGGGGAGTAGGACGCAACCAGCGATCTGACTTTGGTGGCGGATTCATCACTGGCTTGGCTCTGGGAATCGTATGGACTCCTTGCAGTGGTCCAATCTTGGCCTCGGTCGCTGTCTTGGCGGGAACCAACAAGGTCTCACTTGAGACCGTCATCGTGACTCTTTTCTACGTTGCTGGTGTATCTATCCCACTCTTTGGCTTTGCCGTCGGCGGACAGAAATTACTTGCAAAGTCTCGTCGCCTTTCTAAGCACACGGGTCGTATTCAGATTGCATCCGGAATGGTCATGATCCTCACTGCATTTGCGATCTACACCAACTACGACAAGACGATTGAGGCAAAGCTGCTTAATGCGGTTCCTTCGTATACAAATGCGCTGACCAGCATCGAGCGAACTTCTAGCGTCACTAAGGCTTTATCTAAACTCAAAGGAACTAAGAACGTTCCATCATCTGCCAATGGGGATATTGCGGGACTCTTTAATGGAACTGGAGGAGCACCTTCAAAGGCGCCTGACTTCACCGGCATTTCTAAGTGGCTCAATACTTCTGGCCCACAGACTCTTGCAAGCCTAAAGGGCAAGGTCGTACTCGTTGACTTCTGGACCTACAGTTGCATCAACTGCTTGCGCACACTGCCGCATGTTGAGGCTTGGTATAACAAGTATCACTCTGCTGGGTTCGACGTGATTGGCGTAAGCACACCTGAGTTCGCCTTCGAAAAGGATGCTGGAAATGTCAGCTCTGCAATCAAGCGCTACAAGATTCCATACCCAGTTGCTCTCGACAATAACTATGCAACCTGGAACGCCTACAACAATGAGTACTGGCCTGCCGAATACCTCATTGATGCTACGGGACACATCCGTCGTGCAGAGTTTGGCGAAGGAAACTACGGCGAGACCGAGCAAGCGATCCGCACCTTGCTAGGAAATGCAGGACACACTGTGACGGTCGCTCCATCTGATCTTCCAGATACAACTCCTACAAATCAAAATACTCCGGAGACCTACTTTGGTAGCAACCGCGCTCAATATGGCTACCCAGAGCCAAACTATCCAAATGGAACCTTTACGATTCCAGAGCCAGCCACAGTTCCGGTCGATCAATTTGCCTTCGGTGGCATATGGACGATCGCATCTGAGTATGCGCAAGCCACAAAGGGCGCAACGCTCTCGGAGCACTTCCAAGCTACCAAGGTCTATCTCATCCTCAATCCTGTTAAAGGCGTAACCAACAAGGTCGATGTCACTTTCAATGGCAAACCTCTTGTCGGCAAATTTGCGGGAAGCGATGTGGTGAACGGTGTTATAACACCCGATTCAGATCGGTTGTATAACATCTTCGACAGTGGCAACACGCAGACCGATGGCACATTGAAGTTCACCTTCGAAAACACCGGAACCCAGGCTTTCACTTTTACCTTCGGATAAGCCCTGGGGTCTTTGAAGTAGACTCACCGCATGCATAAAGCCCTGCTGCTCGCCGCTCTTACATCGGTGGCGACTGCGCTCGGCGGATTTCTTGCGGTGAGAGTTCGGGATCGAACTCATATCATCTTGGGTCTAGCGGCTGGATTGATGCTCGGCCTGGTCTTCTTTGACCTGATTCCATCTGTATTCGAAGAGAATCCCACCCACTTTGGCGGAGTCCGCTCAGTCGGACTTGCAATCGTCTTGGGCTTCTTAATTCTCCATTTTTCAGAGCGCTGGTTTGCAACTCACGAGCCCTACGACTCGCACCACGATAACGACCATACCCATCACGCCGGTCGTTTAGCCGCCTTTGCGATGGCGGGACACGTCTTCGCGGATGGTCTTGGAGTTGGAGCAGCTTTTAGAGTTTCTAGTTCTTTGGGGCTCGCAGTCTTTGCCGCGATCATGGTCCATGCATTTAGCGATGGACTCAACACCGTCACCTTCCTCATCAAAGAGAAGATGTGGACCAAGAAAGCGCGCGGACTACTCATCGTTGATGCCATAGGGCGTATTAGTGGTGCGGCCGTTGGATCTTATGTTGCCTTTGGAAGCAATTGGATCGCTCTCTACCTGGCACTCTTTGCGGGATTCGTTATTTACATCGCAACATCACACATCTTGCCCGAAGCCCACTCCCGCCACCCATCACGATGGACTCTTCTTGCAACGATTGCTGGAGTGTTGATTATGTGGGCCGTGGTTGCCGGTGGCGCTTAAGTGAGCACTCTTCCTAGATTTAACGAATTGGTCTACGACCTACCCAGTGATCGCGCTAGTGCTCCTCTCGATAAATTACGCGCACTCTTTCATGGATCAATTCGTGAACTGGAGAACGATCACTCTCCCATTAAGCAAGGATCTTTCGATAATACCTATTGGTTCACTACAGAATTGCCGACTCCCTTCTTCAATCAAGCCACCATCTACAACCAGGATCCCACGGTCTTTGAAGAAGCGCTTAAAAGGTTCTATGAACTCAACATTGTTCACACGATTTTTTTGGCAGGTGGTGGTCTCGCCCATGCCGACACTCTCAAGTCTCGCGGTTATGTTCATAAGAGCACGATCCCGCTTATGGCTCATGCTCTTGATCCCAATAAATCGGACTTTGAACTGCGCTCCGGACTTGAGGTAAAGCGAGTTGAAACAGAGGAGCAGAACACCCAAGCCAATGACCTGTTAGAGAGTGGTTTTGGCATGCCGCGAGATCTCACAGAGATTTACACCAACTCCGCTTTCGGAAATCCCAATTCCTATCGCTACATCTTGTTTGATGAGGGAGTACCAGTCAGCACTTCGCATTTTATTCGCACGGGTAAGTTCCTGGGGTGTTTTGATGTGGCAACTCCACCGGAACACCAACGTAAAGGGTACGGAGATCAACTCATGAGTTGGGCTCTGGCAACTCATACTGCAATGGGTGATGAATTAGTTGTGTTGCAGGCATCGAAAGCTGGACAGAATTTGTATCGAACTCACAATTTTCACTTTCTGGAATTTGCTCAAGGTTGGTACATGGACAGCACCGATCCGATGCGCCGATTCACTCATGATGAGTTGCAGCTTGGAGATTTCAACCTTCGCCCTCTACGCAAAGAGGATAGCGATTGGGCGATTGCTGCTTTTAATGACGAGGGCTTCGTGCAATGGATGGGATTTCCTTCTCCTTTCGAGGCAAAGGATTTCGAGGCTACTTTTCAAAGAATGAGCCGCTTCAAGGGCGATGGATATGGAATGAATTGGGTGATTGAGAGGGATGGAGTTCCGCAAGGGATGATCGCCTGTCACCACACAGATTGGAAGTACAAACGGACGGAAATTGGTTACGGTGCCTTTGCCGCAAGTCGCGGAACCGGATTTATCCCAACGGTTCTGCGTCAATTGGTCGAATTTCTCTTCCGTGAATACGGCTTTGAGCGGATCGAAGTTCGCACCGATGTAAAGAATCAGCCGTCACGCAGAGCTGCAGAGAAGGCTGGATTCACCTTTGAGGGTGAATTGCGCCGAAACTTCCTCAATTTGGGCGAGGTAACGGATGACGCCATATTCTCTTTTGTTCAGGCTGATTTAAATAAGGGCGGTTCGACCCAGTAAACTAAGCCACCTTGCGACCAGCAAGACAGCCGACAGCCAGCCGGAATTAAGGAGCACTCATGGCCGCAGATCGTTTAGAAACCATTGTTAGCCTCGCGAAGCGTCGCGGATTTGTCTATCCCTCCTCTGAAATTTATGGCGGACTACGCGCTGCCTGGGATTACGGCCCACTTGGAGTCGAACTCAAGAACAACGTAAAGCGCCAGTGGTGGAAGTCCATGGTGCAGGGACGCGAAGATGTTGTCGGTCTCGATTCGTCTGTCATCTTGGCTCCTGAGGTCTGGAAGGCCTCTGGCCATATCGAGACTTTTACCGATCCACTCACCGAGTGCACCGCCTGCCATAAACGCTACCGCGCCGACCATCTAGAAGAGGCATTTGAAGCTAAGCACAAGCGCATGCCTGTTTCGATGGAAGAGATTGGATGCCCCAACTGCGGCAATAAAGGTCAGTTCACAGCACCTCGCCAATTCTCCGGTCTTCTCAAGACATTTCTTGGAGCGGTTGAGGATGAATCTGGTCTTGCCTACCTGCGCCCAGAGACGGCACAAGGAATCTTCATTAACTTTGAGAATGTAGCAACTACATCTCGTAAGAAGCCACCATTTGGTATCGGTCAGATCGGAAAGTCATTCCGTAATGAGATTACCCCTGGAAACTTCATCTTCCGTACCCGCGAGTTTGAACAGATGGAGATGGAATATTTTGTAGTTCCAGGAACCGATGAAGAGTGGCACCAATATTGGATCGACACCCGTCTTGCTTGGTATACCGATCTTGGTATTAATCCTGATCGCCTGCGTTTGTTTGAGCATCCAAAAGAGAAGTTGTCCCATTACTCAAAGCGCACCGTCGACATCGAGTACAAGTTTGAATTCAACGGCACTGAGTGGGGTGAGCTTGAAGGAATTGCATCGCGCACTGACTTTGATCTCAAGGCACATAGCGCTGCATCTGGAAAAGATCTCTCATGGTTTGATCAAGAGAAGAACGAACGTTGGACTCCTTACGTTATCGAGCCGGCGGCTGGTGTCGATCGTTGCACCCTCACCTTCATGATGGATGCATTCACAGAAGATGAAGCTCCTAATGCAAAGGGAGAACTCGAAAAGCGTGCGGTCATGAAGATCGATCATCGCTTAGCGCCTATTAAGGTTGCCGTGCTTCCGCTCTCGCGTAACGCGGATCTATCACCGAAGGCTCGCGACTTAGCTGCCGAACTTCGCAAGAATTGGTCGGTCGACTTCGATGATGCCGGTGCAATCGGTCGTCGTTATCGCCGCCAGGATGAGATCGGTACTCCGTATTGCATCACCATCGATTTTGAATCCCTCGAGGACAATGCAGTTACGATCCGCGACCGCGACTCAATGGCGC
>Ga0214178_1000059_pt1 | contig 35111 bp, 59 predicted proteins | sample TroBogEpilimnion_28_FD_153016 | JGI IMG/M metagenome (GOLD analysis project Ga0214178, IMG submission 153016) | Freshwater microbial communities from Trout Bog Lake, WI - 17SEP2007 epilimnion | ecosystem: Environmental > Aquatic > Freshwater > Lake > Epilimnion/Euphotic zone | place: Trout Bog... | reverse complement strand
AGATTGGGATTGGCTGCAAAACAATCCTGTGTTCTTGCGCTTAATGAAAGCAGGTATTAAATGACTAAACCCAAATACACAAACGCCGAATACTTGGCGTGGATTGATAAGAACCTTGAGATACAAAACTTCAATGTCAAGGTTTGGACTAATTCACTTGGCAACGCTAAAAACTCAGAGGAAATGGTGCGTTTTAGCCTCAGACTTGGAGAAGCGCAAAACAATCGCGCCTCCCTCCTAGCCAACCGAGATGTGTTGGTGAGGCATGAGCCAGAAATCCGTTATGTCATAGGAGAAAGTGAAGGGTCATTTGATTCTGAGCAAGAACTACTTGACACTTTTACCGAGCAAGAGTTAAAAGACTCGCCACCTGAAATCACGACTTTCACGATCTGTAGTTGGTGCGGTGAGCTTAATTCAACGATTCAAGAGGGTGCAGATGAGTGGGTTTATCAACCAGAAGTGTATTTCCCCTGCCCTACCTACCTAGACATAGCCCAACGATTAGACGAGGTGATGTAGGTGAACATTGAACGGCACAAGGAATCTATCAAGTGGCAATTTTATTATGAGCCAGGAAACTTGATCGTCACGATTTGGAAGAACACTTTCTACATCTGTTGGCGTAAGAACTGCTCTTACTGCAAGCCATTACAACAAAGCGAGGTGGAGAAGTGAGTACGAATTATCGTGAACTTTATGGCGACGAGGAATTGATGAAAATCGCTTCACAAATCTCTGAGGGAATTAACGACTTAGAACCCGATCAAATTTGGACGAGCATAGATACTTGCATGGTTGCTTTCGCCAAATTGATTGATTTGCGTTATAGCGATGAACCCGATTTATACGGCGAGATTGTCATTGTCCGCGAGCAGATAGCGCGGGAGATTGAGGCGATTAAAGTCGTTGGTCGTATGCCAATGGACGGTGCTACTTGGTGGTTAGAAAGTGAACAAGTTAGAGCCAAAGCCGCCGCTATCGCTAGGGGGCAAGATGAACCTAACTAAGCGAATCCTTAGCGATGAGGAAGTCCGGCAGATAAGAGCTGAGGAAATAAACGTGCGATCCAACACGCGCCAAATCCTTGACTTATTATGTTCGCGGCTAGTGGTAGGGTTCGAGCCTCAGCACGAATTGTCCCTAGATGTCATCCACAGATGTCTAGGGATTTTTCATGCGTTTATTAAGGCAGGCGATCAATGCCAAGTGCTAATCGCAAAGGTGGCAGACGCTGGACGAAGTTGGTGCAGCTTGTCATCATGGAGGAGAACGGCATCTGTTGGTTGTGTGGGATCGGTGGCGCGACCACGGGTGATCATGTGATCCCAATCAAGTACAGACCAGACCTCGAGTTCGATCGCGAGAACGTCCATGCCGCCCATGCCTCATGCAATTTTTCTCGTGGTGCGCGACCGGTCACGGGACGCAAGACGATGAGGACATCCCGCCAGTGGTAGGCGCGAAAGATATTCATCGAGGTCGTCTGGACCAGCCAGGCAGGCACGTGCTTCGTTTGTTAGCTAGAAAATTGGCGCACATTGTTTGCAAGCAATGGCTAGGGGCTAGAAAATCTCTGCGCGTTTTTGAGCGTAGACCCAGCCAAGCGCGAAATTTCTCTCCCCGCGTGGCTCATGTCCGTGTCAAATTGGTTCGAGGTTGCCCGTAGCGCGGTTTTTCCGCTTACAAATCCCGATATGAACTTGAAATCGAGTTTGCGCTTCTACGACGATTCTGTGACTTTTTCATTTTTGCATTTTTGATAAAACCGCAGGTCACACGCTTATAGCCGTTACATTTGTGCTATGCTAAACCCATGCGAAAAGGTCGTTTCTGCCGTAATTGTGGCGATCATCTGCCAACTCTTGCTCGCGCTGATGCCGTTTATTGCTCGAGCGCGTGCCGGACATTCGCACATCGCAATCCATTTCCTAAGCAACTCACACAGCTGCGTCAATGGGTGCGCTTCAACGAGAAAAAAGTTCCACTCACCATCGATGGCCGTTACGCACGCGTGAACGATCCATCAACCTGGTCGGATTATCAGTCAGCAAAAGATTCATCAGCTGGCATCGGAGTTGGATTCGTATTCAACAACAACGGCATCATCGGCATTGACCTCGATCACGCAATCGAGAACGGTGTTGTAAAAGATTGGGCTCGCACGTTTATCAATTCGCTCAATCCAACTTACACAGAGATTTCAATTTCAGGCAACGGTATCCACTTGCTCGGATTAGGTTCCGTCGAGGCTGGCCGTCGCTTCGATTTTCCTGGCGGTGCAATTGAGGTCTACTCAACTGCTCGCTACTTCACTATGACCGGCAACCGTTTCGAGAAAACTCCCCGCAAACTTGCAGACCTTAGCGGTGTGCTTGACGTCATCAACCCATTGGTTGACTCGATGAATCGGGAGGTTTCCGAATGGAGAGAAAATGTCTTTGCTGCGCTAAGGAGATAGTGAGTTCCAACGCACGCAAGAAGTTCTGCTCAGATACTTGTCGCAAGCGTTATCAGCGTTCACATGTTAAGTCTGAACTTGCCAACGCGGATATCGAAATTCCAAAGGGTGTTGGTAAAGATTTCGCCCAAGCACTTTTCGGTGGTTTCGGTAATACGGTCGAGATCGATAACTCAGATCCTGATTCGCTCTACTCCTACACGCTCAAAACTTTAACTGAGGCAGATGTTCTCAATACCCCCAATGCTCAGATCGCTCTGAAACTGGCATCGCGTATCGATCATGCGGTGGCAGACACTGGTTCTGCATACGCAGCACTATGCCGTGAGTTATCTACTCGCTTGGATGCGGCACTTCAAGTCGCAAAGGTCGAGTTGAATCCCATTGATGAATTGAGAGTCAAGCGTGAGCAACGACTTATTGCGCAAGCCGATCAGACCAGCATTTCTTTGGGTCCCTGAAGGTTCGACCTTTCACGCCGGTGAGGATGCTGCCGAACTTGCCGTCCAACTTGGCTTCGATGTTGACCAAGAGGAGCGCGATGTTCTCAGCGCCCTTCTCGCGCAAGACCAATATGGAAACTGCGCAGCTTTAGAAGCGGCCGTCATCTGTGGGCGCCAAAATATCAAGACGTGGGCGCTTGAAATGTCCGTCCTGCATGACCTTTTCGTGGCTGATGTGCAGCGAATCACGTGGTCTGCACACCTTTTTAAGACCACTCAATCGACTTTTCAGAACTTCGATCGCATCATTGGTGATACTCCTTGGCTTAATTCCAAGGTCAAAACCGTGCATCGAGGCAATGGCGAGGAAGGTTTTACCTTTCGAAATGGAGCTCAACTCAACTTCTTAGCCCGTTCAAATAAGTCTGGACGTGGTTTAACAGGTGATCGAGTCATCTTGGATGAGGCTTTATACCTCACTGAATCGCAACTTGGCGCACTTATGCCAACGCTTTCAAGCCGTCCTGATCCTCAAGTTCGTTACGGATCATCTCCTGGAGTGCTTGAGTCTCGTTCCTTGCGCAAGATTCGCAATCGTGGACGTGAAGGTGGCGATCCTTCGCTGTCTTACATCGAATATTCATCTGAGCGCGAGCCTTGTACCGATGCCATGTGTCGCCACATGCCAGGTACGCAAGGTTGCGTCCTCGATGATGAAACTAAGTGGGCTCAAGCTAATCCTGCTCTCGACCGTCGCATCTCGATCGACTATGTACGAAGTGAGAGACGCGCTTTGTCTCCTGCCGAATTCATGCGCGAGCGCCTTGGATGGTGGCAAGACCCAATCGACCAAGATTCGAATGCGATCATCCCTATGGAGTCATGGCTTAAGCGCAAAGATGAGAAATCAACTCTTGGAATCGGCCATCGCGTCGCATTCGCAGTTGATACCTCGTGGGATCGTCAGACTTCTTGGATCGCTGTTTGCGGTTCACGTCCGGACAACACTCCGCACGTTGAAATCATGGCGCACAACTTTGGTACTGAATGGGTAATTCCTTGGCTTCAAGAGCGCGTTCCAATCTGGAATCCAGTTGGCATCGCACTTCAAGGCGCAGGTTCGCCAGTCAGTTCCTTGCTCGAAGGTCTACAAGCCGCCTTTGGTGATCTTGTTGTGCCTCAAAATGGATCTGACTTAGGCAAAGCCTGCGGATTCCTATTCGACAGCGTTACCAATGGCCCGATCGCTCACATCAATCAGGGTCCACTCAACGAGTCAGTACTTCATGCGTCCATCAAGGCAATTGGTGATGCGTGGGTCTGGGATCGTAAGAAGTCACCCGTCGATATCGCGCCATTGGTAGCAGTAACTGAGGCATTCTGGCTCTGGTCATCGTCGGCCAGTGGTCCGAGCATCTATGAAACCAAAGATTTGCTGATCTTGTAATGGGGGAGTTACATGTCTGGATTCTTGAAGCAGTTTCGTAAAGAGCGTGTCCTAAAGGATTTGCTCAAAGAGCGATTCATCGTCTCACTCGTCGATGGAAACGCTATCGATGGTCTATTTATCGATGCAGATTCAAAAACTATGCGCCTTGCAGACTGTTATCGAGTCACATCTGATGGAACTCGCATGCTATTAGACGGTGAAATGTTTATTCCACGGGGGAACGTTACTTACATTCAAAAGCCATAGGAGGCCGCGATGCTTGTTTCGAATGGCCAAGTAATTCCAGATTCGCTCTTTTCAGAGACTACTCCAGTTCTCACCAATGGATATTTCTATGCAAATGACGGTTTGGATCTCACTGGTCTGCATGCAGCATTCGGTTTGCTCTATCGCACACAGCCATCAATCTCGACTGTTGTAGACAAAATCGCCAATTCGGCATCGCGCCTATCACTTCGCACTTGGGATACGTCTCCCGATTCAGGCAAAGTTGCAGCTGATGACAGCGCCTATGGACGCCTGATCGCTTCTCCATCGTTGACAATCAGCCCTTACTCATTTTGGCGCTGGGTTCAGTCAACGTATGAGATTTACGGTGAGGCTTACCTTCTCAAAGTTCGCCCACGTCCAGATGCCGCACCAAAGGCACTCGTACCGATGCACCCAACTCGCACGGTCGTTAAGCGCGATGTCGATGGGTCGATTAAGTACATCTTTTCACTTGGAGTCGCATCCGCTGGAATCCTTACAGTCGACGCCGATGATGTAATTCCATTCCAACGCTATAACCCAGATACGCAACTTCGTGGACTGTCCAGACTTGAGCCACTTCGCTCAACTCTGCTCAATGAGGATGCAGCTCGTCGTGCTCAAGCATCGATGTGGGCTAAGGGCGCTCGGCCATCGGTCTTTCTAACCTCAGGAAAATCCCTGAGTAAAGAAGGTCAGACCAAACTTCAAGCGCAATTTTCTGCACTCAATTCGGGTCCAGATAACGCTGGTCGCGTGGCTGTACTCGAGGACGGCATGGATGCTCGCATTATCCAACTCAACATGGAGGAAATGCAGTACATCGAAGGTCGCAAACTCAATATGCAGGAAGTCTGCATGGTTTATGACGTTCCACCTCCAGTCGTTCACATTCTCGATCGCGCAACCTTCTCGAACATCACTGAACAAATGCGTTCGATGTATCGCGACACGATGATGCCTCGACTTTGTGATGTTGAGTCAGTTCTCGACTTCCACTTGCGTCCCGAGTTCGATACCACCGGCAAACTTCAAGTGAAATTCGCACTTGATGATGTTTTGCGTGGAGATTTCGAAACTCGCGCCGAGTCAGTAGCCAAATTGATCTCCTCAGGAATCATGAAGCCTGCTGAAGGACGTCTCATGTTCGATCTCGATGACGCTGGAAAGATTGCAGACCTGCTTTATGCAAATGCTGCACTCGTTCCACTTGGCGATTCAGGCAAGATGGCAGTCGATATTAATGGAAATCTGATTACTCCTGCATTGGAAAATCCAACTGACAAGCCAGTTTCAGATGGTTCAGATGATTCAGAAGGCGATGATGAGCAACAACTCCGCTCACTTGCTGGCATTTTGGGACGTGAAAAAGACGTCGATGGGGTCAAAAAGGCGATAGATAACTTCTTAGCAGCCGGTATCTCACAGAAATTCGTAGATATCGCAGCTGAGAAAGCAATTTCTCGCTTAACGAAAGGAAAATCCCATGAGTAATGTGATTAAGAAGGTTTTCACCAACGTAGCATTCAAAGCGGCGACATCTGATTCGCCTAACGGTGGTTTTGACATCATTCTGTCGACTCCAAGCGAGGATCGCGATGGTGATGAACTTTTAACCAGCGAATGGGAACTTCCACTCCCTGATCACATCACAATGGACATCGATCACGGCATGTCAGTAGCTACAACAGTCGGATCGGGTGTTCCAACGATCAATGCGGATGGAAATCTCGCTGTTTCAGGCACTTTTGCGAGCACAGAACTTGCTCAACAGACCCGTGCACTTGTCAATGAAGGTCATATTCGCACTGTTTCAGTCGCGTTTTTGGTCAAAACGACAACAAATCCTGATGGTTCTAAGACCATCAAGCGCGAACTTCTCAACGGAGCATTCGTCGCAATCCCTGCAAATCCGGAGGCAATCGTGACAGATTCCAAATCTCTCGTCGTTGAACTCGATGAGAAGGCAATTAAGGCCAAGAAAAAGTCGATTATCGGCTCGCTCGAAGCGATTCAAGACCGCCTTAATGACGCTCTTGAGGATGCTTATCCAAATGCATGGCCTGTACTGCGCGGAACAATGCCAGGAAAAGACGGCGGAACAGCCATCTTTGACCTCTGGGATCGCAGTTCATGGGATTGCCAGACCTACACACAAGATTTCACCGATGATGGGTCACTTGTGACTCTAGTTGGTGAACCGACGCCAGTTGATATCGTAGAAATTGTGATTCCTGACGCGGATGCAGACATCGACCCAAATCTGACGACAACCGCCGTTGAAACCGCCGCCGCCGAGAAATCCGCCGCCGCCGTCTCGACCGCCGATGATGATGATGCAGTCAGTGTTCGTGCAAAGGCTATTGCTATCACAGCAGAAGCCATTCTGAACTCTCACTAAACCCCACCCCAACCAAATAACCGAAGCCCGTAGGGCTGTCGGTCTATTTGTCGTTCCCGAAAGGAATACGCATGAACGTTTTAGAAGCAAAGAATGCGTTGGGCTCATTGGCTGAAAAGGCAAAGGCAGTTGCCACCGATTCGACCATTCCCAACAATGAAAAGAAGTCATTCCTCGATCAAATCGAGGTAGACATGAAGTCAGCAAGCGATGTGCTTGCACTCGACGCACAGATCAAGCGCCTCACCGAGGGCGGATCTAATCTTGACGAGAAGGCTCTTGAGGCCAACGAGACCAAGATCAAGTCAATGGCGGAGCAATTCTTGGAGTCTGCTGGCTACAAGGCCGCTAAGGCATCTGCCGGCAAGACGTTCACCTCTGCTGTTGAACTCAAGACTGTCAACACCATCAATGAAGGTTCGTCTATCACTGGCTCATTCTTGACCGGTCTTGGTGGCGCTGGAGTTACACCTCAGTTCTTGCCAGGAGTTGTCGATATCAAGTTCCCAACTCTCAACGTTGCAGAACTCTTTGCTCAAGGTGTTGCTGAATCTCCAGTCATCTCATACCTCAAGGAAACTGCGTTCCAGAACAACGCCGCTGGCGATGCTGAAGGAACTGTCAAGCCACAATCCGACGACACATTCGCTCGCGTGAATGCACAAGTTGGAAAGTTGTCTCACTTCCTCAAGATCACAGACGAGATGATCCAAGATGCACCTGCATTGGTTTCATTCTTGAACTCACGTTTGGTACTTGGAATTCAACAGAAGGAGCAGACAGAACTTCTCTCTGGCGCTGGCGCACCTTCTATCCCTGGTGTCTTGAACGCTTCTGGTCTTGCAACCACGATCAACGCAAATGGATATTCGTCCTCAACAACAACCGATGTTGATGCGATTTTCCAGATGATCAACTACATCCGTACAACCGCATGGCTTGAGCCAAATGCAATTCTCGTTAACCCAACTGACTGGGCTGTAATTCGTCTCCGCAAGGATTCAATGGGTCAGTACTACTCAGGTGGTCCATTCACCGGTGCTTATGGCAACGGCGGATATTCAAACGTTGATGCAATCTGGGGCGTGAAGGTTGTTATCACACCTGCAGTTCCAGTCGGCAAGATTCTCGTTGGTGCATTTGACACTGCGGCTCAGATTTTCCGCAAGCAAGGCATCACTATCGAGATGACAAATAGCAACGTGGATGACTTCCAGAACGGTCTGGTAACAGTCCGTGCTGACGAGCGTCTTGCACTTGCTATCTATCGTCCAGGTGCTTTCGGAATCGTTCGCACTGCATAACCAATCCCGTAGTTGAACCGCCTCGCCTCATAAGTGGGGCGGTTCTCCTTTTCGCTTTAAGGAGCACTCATGGCAACAGCATTCGCAGACAACTTCGAGGAACTCACTGGTCTTACCAAAGAGGAATTTGAAGCAGGTAAGGAAATCACCACAGATGTGATTGGAACTTCAACTGTTGTATCTGAAGTTCAGACCAAAGATGTCACAGCTGAGGAAACAACCGTTCCAGATGCAGTCGTTGAGACCGCAGACGTCAACCCAGAAACACCCGCAGTAGCAACAGAATAAAACTTTTCACACTTCCCCTAAGGAGCAATCATGGCAAGAATCTCGGCACTCGCCGCTGGGCAGAGTATCGTCACAACTAACTGGCTATATCTCTCACTTCACTCAAGTGATCCAGGTGCTACAGGTGCATCAGAGATTTCTGGCGGTTCCTATGCTCGTGTGGCACCAACTTGGAGCAACCCTGTCGCTTCAGTTACAGCCATTTCAGGTAATGGAACAACTGTCACCTATACGACTGCAACCGCTCACAACTACGTTGTTGGCGCTCTTGTCACTATTACGGGTGCAACCACCTCTGCTTACAACTTGGTTAATGCCACGATTGCTTCAACGCCTTCGAGCACAACTTTCACAGTGACAAATGCTGCTACCGGCGCGACTTCAACCGCAACCGCAACCAGCAACACTGTTTCAAATACCACGGCGCTAGCTGTAAACCTTCCAGCCTCAACCACAGCGGCTTATTTCGGAGTATGGACTGCATCTACCTCAGGAAACTACATGGTCGGTGGCGTGCTTTCTCCATCTGAGACCACTGGAACTTCAGCGGGTGTACTCACCATTGCTGCAAACCAACTCTCACTCAACATTTCCTAAAGGAGCCTTTTCATGCCAAATCTTTCATGGGAATCCGTGATAAATGCGCCAGTACCAGGCTCTGGAACCGCTTATAACACCTCAACAACGCTGACAGATGTAACTCCTGCACCTCAGTTGACCATTCCGGCCAACTTCTTGCAGGTCGGATCAGTCGTCAAAGTAACTGCGTGGGGAACCTTCGCCAATGCGTCGACTACTCCAACTTTGCTCTTAGGTGTTTATTACGGAGGTGTTGCAGGTACTTCTCTTGGTAACACAGGAGCGGTCACAACAACTTCATCTGCTTCAACACTTCCCTGGCGTCTGGAATTCACTTTCCGCGTGGCATCTGTTGGTTCATCAGGAACCATCTTTGGGCAAGGGTTTGTTGATTTGGGCACATCGCTCACCGCTGTAACTCGTATCCCAATTCCAAACGTTGCCCTAGCTGCAGTGACTATCGATACAACCACTGCAAAGGCGCTAACGATTGGCGCTCAATGGGGAACCTCTGCCGCTGGTAACACGCTTCAAGTATTGGGTGTAATTATCGAATCAATGGCGTAAGCCATGCAGGCGCAAAGTTCATTTCCGCTTGGACTTGTGGACTTTATGGGTCCACAAGTCGTTCCTTTCCAGTATCTAGGCGATCAAACGCTTTACTATCGCCCAACTGCTTCCGGTGCTTTTGCACTTGGCGCAACTGCTACAACTGGATTGAAATTCACTCCAACTGCTAGTGGAGCACTCGCTCTAGCTGGTACGGCGACGGTCGTACTCGATTATGTAGCAACTGAAACTGGCTCCATCTCACTCGGTGGAACAGCAATTGTCTCGCTTTCATATTCGGCTACAGCTAGTGGCTCACTTTCTTTGGCTGGCACTGGATCTAATTCACTCAACTTTGCTTCAACGGGGTCGGGTGGATTTGCTCAAGGAGCCACCGCAATCTCAAGTCTTGCCTTTGCTACAACTGCAAGCCAAGGCTTTGCAGTCTCGGCCAACGCAAATAACACCTTGAATTTCGGGGTTGTTGCTACTGGCTCGATTACTGGATCTGCCTCCGCGAACGTCTCGGTAGTCAGTCTGGTAACGGCAACAGCTGGACTGACCCTTACTGGTTCTGCAATCGCATCGCTGACATTTCCAGTAATGGCAAGTGGTTCAGTTGCCCAAGGCGCTATTAGCACATCATCCCTTACCTTCCCAACGGTGGGTACAGGTTCAATGACGGCTCAGGCGCACGCCGGTGATGGATACATCCTCATCGATAGCGCAATTGGTTCTTTGACGACTACTGGATTTGCTCAGATAAATCTGCAATTCCCAACATCAGGCCAAGTGATTGCAAATCTCAATGGAACGATAAATCCGATCTTGGTCTATCCAACGACCGCCTCGGGTTCAATCGTAATTTCAGGAACTGTGGTTCCCACTTTGGGAGTAGGCAATCTTGCAGTCGTTACGAGAAATCAACCAGGTCAAATAACGGCCATCACTCGCATTGGCTCATTTATTGCCAATGTGATTCGGCCATCTACTTCGATTACTAGGAGAGCGCGATGACATACGACTTAGGCGATCTCGCGCCTCTTGGTATTCAATTGACCGATGCAACTGGCACTTTGGCCAATGCTTCATCGGTCGTTCTGACGGTCTACAAGCCTGATGGAACTACCGAAACTCCTGCAGTTACCAATCCATCGACTGGTCTCTACAACTGCGACTACACGCCATCGATGATTGGCACATACCTTCTTAAATGGCAGGCATTTGGCACCAACGCTGGCGTACAGAATGACGAATTCAACGTTCGCGATCCATTCCAACTAAGCCCTTTTTCACTTCAAGAGGCTAAAGATCACCTCAATATTTCATCGAGTAAAACCGATGTCGAGATGTTGCGGTTTATGGATACGGCTACTGATATGGCTGAGCGTTATATCAACCGCACAATCGCTCGTAGGACCTTTGTTGAGTCATTGACTGGAAATGGTTCAACCCAACTTTTCCTCAACCATGGGCCAATCCTCAACGTGATTAGCGTGGTTGAAAACGGCGTCACACTCGATCCGTCGACCTATGCCATCGACAACCACGCGATGTTGATTCGTCGCACGGATTACTGCCAATGGTCATATATCACCGAGTCAATCGTGGTCACTTATGTTGCTGGTTATCAGTTAGTGCCTGCCGGACTCGTTCATCACATCAAAGAGTTGCTTCGTCACCTTTGGGAAACTCAACGCGGCGCCATCTCAGTGATGAATCAAAAAGGTGATGACGGTTATGACCCACGCACTGGCTTCTCATTCCCTCGCCGAGTACGCGAAGGCTTAGACCTTTTCCGAGATTCCGCAATCGGATAACAACGTGCCAAGGGCAAGTGTTAATCCCCATCACTTGCCCTTGGTGCCCTACTTATAGGGGACAAAATGGCTGTTACTACGGCTCTAAACAACGTCATCACCAACCTAGTCACCGCGCTCACCAATGATTCAAATATCGGGGGAGCAGGTGTAACGGTCTGGGATGGACCGGTCATCACGGGTGACAATCCAGTCGATTGGATCACGATCGGTCACGACGGCAACGAGGACGGCGATATGACCGTCGGCGATTGGGTCAATAGTTATATGCCAATCGGCGCTCGTCGAATGGACGAGGAAGGTTCAGTCAAAAACGTTCTCGTGGTCAATAGCGGGGATATGGAAAATCCCAACGAGGCTCGAAATGCAGGATTGAACTTGCTCGGTCACGTTGATTCTGTCATTCGCGCCGATCCAACTCTCGCAGGCGCCTGCATCTACGCGGGACTTTCCGCGCACTCGCTCGAATACAAACAGACCGCCAATGGATTCGGTTGCAAAATCAATTTTGAAGTCAAATACAAGGCTCGCACCTAATTAGGAGAAATCATCATGGCAAAAATCAAAAACGTTTCACCTTTTGGTGATCTTGTAATTCCAGTCACGGGTCAGACCATCGCATTCGGTGAAGTGGTTGATGTTCCCCAAGATGTCTATGACTCACTCATCGAGCAACCCTTGAATTGGGCTCCAGGAGATTCAACAACTCCTGCCGCTCCAACACCCCCAGCAACCACAACGGACGCTGAAACATCCTCAACAACCCCTGAAAACTAAGGAGAAATCATGGCCGTTGGCGCTGGTATCGGTGCTCAATTAGGAATTGGCACAGAAACAACCTTCAATACAGGTGTAACAGTCAATCATTGGCTGGAATTCACATCTGAATCAATCAAATTCAATAAGACCAAAGTTAATGGTCTCGGCTTGCGTGCAGGTGGTCTCGTCACCCGTTCTCAACGCTCGATCGTTACAAAGTCTGACGCATCTGGCGACATCATGCTCGACTTCCCAACTCGCGGTGGCTTGATTCTCTTGGCTCATGCCCTGGGTTCATTCCCATCACCTGTAACGCTTGCATCTGGCGTGTACCAGTACACATTCACTCTCGGTGATGTCTACGGTCACTCATTTACGGCTCAGGTTGGCGTTCCACAGTACAACGGAACAGTCACTCCTAAGACTGTAACTGGCGCCAAGATCACAGCGATGGAGTTGGCTTGCTCGACTGCTGGACTTCTCACTGGAAAGTTCACCCTCGATGCGGCTGGATTCACAACCGGCACAGCTCTTGCAACTGCTTCATATGCAGTTCTCGGATCTGTCTTTTCATTCGTCGGCGGAGCGGTTCAGGTCAACGGAACAACGGTTGCCTACATTCGCGACTTCTCGGTTGTCATCGACAACGTGCTCAATACCGGACGATTCAACCTCGGCGGTCTTGGTGTTAAGTTGGAGCAGACTCACAACGGATTCCGCAAGATCAGCGGTAAGTTGACTGCAGAATTCAGTGATACAACGCTTCTGACAGCCTTCTTGAATGACACAGCAACATCGCTCAACGTGTCTTTCCAGGGCGCATTGCTTTCAACTGGTTACTACGAAGGAATCAACATCACCCTTCCATCAGTCAAATTCACTGCAGATACTCCAGTGGTCAATGGCCCTGGCTCTATCGATGTCACGATGTCATTTGACGTACTGGATAACGGCGCAGCTGCTCCAGTAACCATCGTGGCAACAACTGCTGACTCAGCAATTTAACCGACAAAACCAAGGGGATAACACATGGCAACACGTATAGAACTTCCAGATAACCAATGGGTTGACATCCTCGATCCATTGGTCGTCTCTGAAGGTAAGCGCCGACCAGCTGCAAAGATGTGGATGAAAATCGGCAAGCATCCGTATTCACAGGCACTTGCACGAATCAAACGAGATTTGGATTCAGCATCGCCAGCAAAGCGTGAAACCGCCGAAGCAAAGGCGCTATCAGACCAGCAAGCCCTCGAAGTTCCAGATGACTATTTGGATCTACTTGAGCAACTCAATGATGAAGTTGCGCTCTGTCGCATCTCGGCTTGGTCTTTTGAGCAGGCAATCGATCTTGAGAATTTACTTGCACTTCCAAGTGCCACTTACAAAATCATTCGCGAGGAGACTGCAAAGGGATCAATCGCGCTCTTGCCGAACTTCAATCAGCAAGGCCCAGATTCCCCGCAGAGTCCCTCAACCAATTAAGGCGGTTGCTTGGGGGTGGAACGGTACGAGGGGAAGTACCTGAACACCTTCGCACCTATCGCCTTTGCGTGCTACTCAAAAAAGTACCGAGTGAACTCGAAAACGAGTCTGCGGTAACTCTCGACTGGCTACTTGCGATCGACAACGTGTATCGAGAAGTCAGAGCAGGTTCCAACGGAGACGAGGCTGATGATGGCTAACACTTTTGATGCGATCTTTAGTGGCATTTCCGACTTCAAAAAGGGTGCCACAGAGATTCAATCAAAGGTCGACAAAGCATCGTTGGCCGCTATTCGAGCCAATCAAAACAAGATTAAGACAGCAGTTCGCGCCAACCTTCGAGGTGAGCCTCGCTGGACGGAGCGTTCCGGAACTGCTCACCATGCAGATGGTGGAACTTTCCAAGTACCTGGCACAACAGGTCAAAAGAATTCACCCCGTGAAGGTGGGCCAGGTCGCATGACTGGAGACCTTTATCGCGGAGTTGGAGCGACCAAGAAGCCACGTAAGGAAAGCGGAACGTGGGTCGGTGGAGTTGGTATTGGTCTCAAGATCAACAACTTCAAAAAGGGAATTCTCGAAGCCAAATACCCATATTTCAAGCCTGCGGTCGACAAGGTGATGCCACTTTTGCGCGATACCTACGTCACTGCTTACAACAAAGCGATTGATAAACAAGGAGGTTTCTAATGCCTTCCTTACCCCCAATTTTCGTTGAGTTAAAGGCAAATGCGACCGAATTCATGGCAACCATGGATGAGGCAACCTCTAAAGTCGAAACGATGCAGAAAAAAGGCGCATCGAATATCGATCAATTAGCGACCGTCGGCAAGGCTGCCTTCTTTGGTCTCGGCGCAGCTGCAGTTGGACTCGGGGGAGTATCCCTTGAGATGGCTGATTCTTTCGAAAAGTCTCATGCCAAACTCCAACAAGCCATCACCAATACCGGCCATTCATTTTCCGAATACTCCTCACAAATCGGCGTTGCCGATAAGTCAATGGAGCAATACGGCTACACCAATGCTCAGACTCAAGAGGCTCTCGGAACGCTGACAACGGCTCTACATGATCCCGAGAAAGCATTGCAGGACTTGCAGATGGCTGCCGATTTGGCAGCTACAAAGCACGTCGATCTGGCAACGGCTTCTTTGGCAGTTGCTAAGGCTGCTGAAGGTCAAACAAAGCCCTTGAAGCAATTGGGTATTGATGTAGCTACAACAAGTTCGAGCGCCGCCGGTCTTGCCAAGGCTCAACAGCAATTGGCAAATGACACCGAAAAAGCCACAACCTTCCTCAATGCTCATGGCGATGCCGTCAACGCCAATAGCAAATATCACCTTGTCTATCAGCAAATGCTCGACAAAGTTCATGCCGCTCAGCAAAAAGTCAACGATATGGCTCATGCTGGCACTGACATCATGAAGCAGTTGGGCGATGCGATTCATGGTCAGGCTGCAGCCCAAGCAGATACATTCGCTGGAAAATTAGCGGCCGTCAAAGCCCAGGGTGAGGACGTTGCCAAGAATATCGGCATGGCCTTGATCCCGATCATCATGGATTTGGTAACGGTCGTCAAAGACATCACGGACTGGTTCGGCAAGCACATCATCGTCGCTGAGGCGCTCGGTGGAGTGATTGTTTCGGTTCTCGTTGTGGCGATCGGCGCTTATATCTACACGCTTGGAGTCTCGGCCGTTAAGTCTGCGACTGCTTTTGTGGAGGATATTGCTAAGGGTGCAACGTGGGTAGTCTCCAAGGTCGCTCAATACGCCTCCGTGGGAGTCGCTGCCGTCAGTTCAAGTGCAACGGTGATCGCAGGATGGGTCGCGGCCAACGCCGCCACTCTTGGGGCAGGAGCAGCCATTGGCGCTGCAATTGCCGCAATCGTGGTTGTCGCTCTCTACCTCAAAGATCATTGGCGCCAAGTATTCGATGATGTGAAGCAAGTCATCGATGATGCTTGGAACTGGATTAAAGCCCATATCGATCTCATTTCGGCGCTTTTTGGACCGCTTGGAATTCTCATCGATGTCGTTGCCAAGCATTGGTCAACCATCTGGAATGACGTCAAGGATGTCATGAAAGATGCTTGGGATTTCATTGATACAGCAGTGCACGGCATTGGAACAGTATTTTCCAAGGTCTTTGGTGGTATCGGAGACGTTGTAAAGAGCGCCATCAATGGAGTTATCGGCATCGTTGATGGCGTCATTAGCGGTATCAACCGATTGCTCAACATCGATCTCGGACCAATCCATATCCACGCTGGCTCAATTCCTACAATCCCGATGCTTGCTGAAGGTGGAATCGTCAATTCTCCAACTCTCGCCATGATTGGTGAGGCTGGTCCAGAGGCGGTTGTTCCTTTGAGTAAATACAACTCGGCGCATGGTGGCTCTGGAGTCGGTGGTGGCACAACCAACATCTACCTCAACGTTCAAGGTTCGGTTACTTCGACCAATGACCTTGTTCAAGCTGTGCGAGATGGTCTTGCTCAATCAATTCGTCGTCGAGGTGGAAATCCTTCGTTGTTAGGAGTCTAGCCCGTGTCCTATTTCAACGGTACAGATGCCCCGATCGTCAATGTTGACTTCGATCTTGGAAACACCGGAATTTTTGTTCTTGGTGTTTCCTTGCTCGGGGGCACCGATGTGTTGGGAGTTGGATCAGGCATCAACTGGTCAACGCTTCCTCAATCAGACCTTCGCGAAATGTCAATCCGTCGTGGACGCACGCAAGAAAATCAACTCAATCAACCAGGAACACTCACGCTAATTCTTGACAATATGTCAGGTAATTACGATCCAAACAATTCATCATCGCCATATCAATGGGATGGATATTCCATCATCATGGCAGGTTTGGGCGTAAGAGTTCGCCTGACCTATGGTGGAACTGACTACATCATTTTCCGTGGCTATCTTGAGACCGCGATTCCTTCTCCTACTCTCGATCCAACAGTCACGATGACTTTCACCGATGCAATGGCATGGCTCGGTCGTCACAGCCTTGCAACGATCACATCTGCTTATTCAGGCGATACCTCATCTGCTCGAATTGGCAGAATTCTGGATGCAATTGGTTGGCCGAGCGCCATGCGATCACTCGCTGGTTCTCGTCAGATGCAACCAACTACTTACGGCGACACTGCCTTGAACCTTTGCGAGCTAGCGACAACCTGCGAATTCGGTCGTTTCCATGCGGATCGTCAAGGCAATATCGTCCAGATTCCGTACGAGAATCTCTTCACAACGACTTTGCGCTTCACTCTCTCAGATACCCGAAACACGGGCACAATCGAGTATGACGCTCTGACAACTCCTGATGGTGGTTTGTACCTCGTCAATGATGTGACGTTGACTCAATACACGGGTCACACTCAGTACTACAACAACACAGCCTCCGTGATTCGTTTCGGTCTCTATCACAAAGATGTGACCGTTCCGCTTCTCAATGATTCAGATGCTGTCACTATGGCTCAAATCATGGGTACGCGTTACGCGCTTCCAAAACCTCGCGTCAACCACATCGAGTTCGACTCTTACGGCATAGGCACACTCTGGCCAAACGTCTTGCAAGCAGACCTCGGAGATCGAATCAATGTCGAGCGAACGACACTCGGCACGGGTTCATCAACCTATAACGCCTGCATCGAGTCTCTTAACTGGGACTTCTCATCAGACAACATCCGAGTAACGATCGATCTTTCACCTGCAAGTTAAGGAGTACTCATGGCAGTCGGATTTCCCGCCTATACAAGTTTCACCGATGGCACGGCTTTACCAGCTGCAAAACTCGATGACTTGGCAGGAACGCTCAATCTCCTCAATCCATCGGCTAAAGGCAGTCACTTCTTTTCAACGGCTGCCAATACCCCCTATGAACTTCTTGTCGGCGCAGGTGGACCATCAACCTTTAGCCAAGTAGTTCTCGCCGATTCCGCGCAATCCGCTGGAGTTCGTTGGGGCGATGACCTTCTCATCCTACAAATCATGCAAGCAATCTAAGGAGACTCGATCATGGCTGTAGCGCCTGTCACAATTTACGAAGCAGCATTGACCACATCCGCCGGAACAACGCTTGCAACAGTTCCAGCATCGACTACGTGGATCGTTACCAACATCAAGATTGCCAATCCAACTGGTTCTGCAGTAACAGTCCAGATGAGCATGAATGGCGTTGTATTTATCCCAACGGTAACCATTGCTGCCAACTCCGAATATTCATGGGACGGCAAGAAGGTTTTAACTACTGGCAAGGTAATTACCGGCTCTGCTTCATCCGCATCCGTTACTTGCCATATTTCTGGCGCTTCTCAATCCTAAGGAGATTAAATATGGGTACATCAGTATTTCCTGCGCCAAATACTTCAAAGACGTCCTACAAGTTAAGTCTTACCTCTGGAACTTCTTGGACTGTTCCATCAAATGTCACTCAAATCAATGTCACATTGGTAGGTGGTGGTGGTGGAGGGGCAGGTTCCGGAACTTCATCAACTGCTGGAGGCGTAGGCGGAACGACCACATTAACTGGAGCAACTAGCGCAGTCGGTGGCAATGGTTGCGTAAATTACTTCTCCGTATTTACGGTTCAAAACGGTGCTACAGGTGCTGCAAGTACGCCGAATACTGGAAAAGGTGGATTGTCCTCTATCGAATATGGAGGAGCATCATCTGCAGGAGCCGCAATGACAGGGTATCAGCCTTCACGTGGCGAGGATGGACAAATAATTACCTCAACGCTGGCTGTTACACCTGGCAATTCCATCACCTATTCAATTGGTGCTGGAGGAACAGCAGGATCTGGTGGAACAAGCGGAGCCGCCGGACAGGCTGGCGCTTCGGGTCGCATTGATATCGAATACTGGGCATAGGAGACAACATGGAAAAACTATTCGCGGTTATTGAAAACAACAAAGTCGTAAATGTTGTGATCAATGTTGAGGATGAAATTGTGGCGGAAAATCCAGGGAAGTACATCGAGTACACAAACGGATGGACCTGCCCTGATGGTGTCGATGACAGCGACTTCTTTCCAAAGCCAGTCAAAGTCGAATCAGCTCAATAAAACCTTAACCATGAATTGAGCCCCTTTCGAGGGGCTTTTTTCATGCCTAAAACCGAAAGGCGCAAACGTGTTCAACAGTCCTCTATCTCAAATCATCGGCGGAGCAATTGCTACCGGCTTGGTCGGTGCTCTCGGATACGCACTTCGTCAGGCATGGCGCAAGTGGAAGGCCATTGATGATCTAATCGGTGAACCGAATGACGTTGAAGTGGATAGTGATGAAAGTCCACGCCGAGATGACTTTAAGGCTGAATTTGAGGACTTGAAGGAACTCGTTCGCACGCTGACGTATCCAATCCAACCTGACTCAAATGGTGGGAAATCGCTCTCTGATGCAATCGCGCTGATACAGGGGATTAAAGAGGACATGGCGACAGTTAAAGACCGCCAAGTCGAAATCGGCGATATCGCCGTGGCAACGAAGGCAATGCTCCAACTTCATATTGATACAAAAAACGCACACGCTTAGGGGATACCAATGACTGATCCATTTCTTGCTACGAATCCAGCCAATGAAGCCATAGGACGCTTTGGAAACTTGATTTCAATCGGGGTATTTCATCGCACGGGCAATGCTGGAAATGACACGGCGCAGGGCGAGGCTAATTACTCGCACGCTCATGCCATTCAAGCCTCGTTCTACAAGGTGATCGATGGCGTTGGAAAGATTTGGCAGATCACGCTTCCTAAAGACACCGAGTATGCGGTTGCCGATCCGATTCTCAATGAGAAGTCGCTTAACTATGAATTCACGGGCGTTAATGGCACCGCACTCACGGCTCTACAAATCTCGGCAGCTGCGGCAGATATCAAGGCTGACCCAGCAACTAAGAGCATTCCAAATCATCGTCTCTCACTCGCAGAGATTCTTGCTATCCATAACGGTCATCCGATCAATGGCGTGACCGGCGGATGGTGTACTCACAAAGACATCACTCTCGCCGTAAAAGGTCCAGGAATGACGCACACCGACTACATCACTGAGGCTGAAATCGCTGAACTTCTTAAGGGGATCTATTCATGAACGGCAAAATCAATATCGTCGTCCAGACTCCACTTTTGAATCCTGCGAACTTTCAAGCGATTGCCGCCATCGAGCAACAGCACGCGAACATGGTCGCTCTTGACTGGAATTTGCCTCCACAAACGGTTTCAATCGGAACTCAAGTAGATCCAACGGCTTGGCTCAATGTAATCGTCGGTGATACTCATCTTTTCCCAGTCAATGTCCTAGGCGAGCATGAGCCTGCTGACAAAAACGGAAATGTGATCGCTTACGTCTCGGCTCATAAGACCTTGACTCGTGCCGGCGCTCCTTTTGGCTCAATCGTCCATGGTCGCAAAGCAACCGCATTTTCAAAGGGAACTCCAGACAAACTCGTCAGCGATGGATTCATGGAGTGCCTCACTCACGAAATCGCCGAATCAATGGTAGATCCAGGAGTGAATAAGTGGGCGCTTGCCAAGTCTAAGAATCAGAACTGGCTGGTTGAAGTTGGCGATCAAGCCCATGCCTACCTTTTCATCATTTCGTACACAGATCCAAAAACCAAAATGGTCACGCAGGCAGTCTGCGCTGACTACACACTTCCTTCCTTCTATCAAGAAGGCGCAAAGGCTCCGTATTCACATACGGGCAAAGTCTCTGCACCATTCACACTCGATGTCGGTTGCTACGCAAAAATCATCGACGCGACAACAGGTAAGCCAGTCGCAGGCTCTGCGACAGATTTAGATTAGGGGAAACTCATGCTTAATAAGTACAAGTCGACTCTGGGCAATTATTTGCTCGGAGCAGTATTGCTTTTCGGATTTGGCGCTCTCGTGCTGAATGTTCACACCCATCCGACCTATCTCGTGCTCGTGTACGCGCTAGCCGTTGGATTGCTCTTTCCTATTGCTAAGGGAAACGCTTTCAAGATTCCTACAAAGTGGGCGCAAGCCGTCGAGCATTACGTTCTCGGACTCATCGTTACAGGTGGCTTCGGCTCCGTGATTCTCGCATTCCAGGCGCATGCTCATTGGAAGGATCTATTGCTGACATTCATTGCAGCCCTCGTCCTGCCACTTCTTAAGAGCACTGGTTTGGTGTCATTCCTCGTTTCATTGGCAACTAAAAAGACTGGCCTGCCATCGAGCGTTGTGACTCCACTCGTTGATACCGCCGTGAAGGATGCGACGAAAGTCGTAGAACAGGCGACTTCGACTCCAGCAGTTATACCTGCACCAACCGTAGTAACTCCAACTGTCACAGTTACAGGACCAGCGACGGTTACTCCTCCGGCAGTTGGTGCAAATCCTCCGCTTGTGACGCAATAACCTTTTAGACCAAAGCCCTTGATCTCGCTCCGGTTATCGACATCAAGGCCACTAGACCGCTCAGCCCTTAATTGGGTTGGGCGGTCTTTTTGTCGTTTCTAGGTGTTGCCTGAGAGTGTTGCCTAGGCAACAAACTAGGAGAAGTTAGGGGATTCTAGGGGTAGATAGAGGTCAATTAAGCACGATATTTGAGCGTAAGTCTCTCCTTTGAGTGTAGTGTTGGTCGGGTTCGAATCCCTTCGGGGCTACCAAAATCCGCGCTCAAAATGGAGGTCTGCTAGACTCTAGGCAACACTCAGGCAACAAAACCGAGTGTAGAAGGGTCTAGCGATGTCCAGCATTCAAAAGCGTGATGCTCAGACCTTTAGAGTCATGTTCCGTCACTTAGGCAAGCAACGGTCTTTGACTTTCAATTCATTGGCCGCAGCTAAGAAGTGGCAACAACTCCTTGAGGCAGTTGGCTATGAGGAAGCGATCGCACGGCTTGAAGGCGATAAGCCCAAGACCTCATTGGGCGAATTTCTAGCCTCTCACATCGAAAATCTGACGGGTGTGACCAATGGCACACGAGCCTCTTACAAGGGCTATATCTCCACTCACATGGGGGAGTTGGGCAAGATTCCTCTGGCAAGCCTAGATCGAACCCACGTCTCCAAGTGGATCAATGAATTAGCGGCCAAGGGGTTATCGGGCAAGACGATTCGAAATGTTCACGGCTTCTTGTCCGGCGCTTTGAATGAAGCTGTGCGCCAAAAGTTGCTGGCTGAAAATCCTTGCACCGCTATGCGAATGCCGACTACCAGCCACAAATCAACCGAGATGACCTTCTTGACCCATGATGAATTTGCAGAGTTATTTGCCCTCATAGATCCGCACTATCGACCTCTCGTGCTCACCCTGGTTGGTACAGGTATGCGCTTTGGCGAGGCGACGGCTTTGATGGTTGGAGATGTGGACCTCGAGCATCATCAATTGCGAGTACGTCAGGCATGGAAAAAGACGGGGGATTCCTCGCGAGAACTTGGCGCACCTAAGACCAAGCGATCTATCAGAACGATTCCACTTGGCAGCGAAGTTGAGGCGGCATTGAGTTTGGTATGCGCTGGCAAATCTCATAATGAATTCGTCTTTACCAACAAGCAGGGCGCCCCAGTAAATTCCTCATCCTTTAGAGAAGGCGTTTGGCTACCTGCAGTTCAAGAATTCGCAGGTGATGAAGTCGAGATCCGCCCAACTCAGTGGAACTCTAAAAAGCGAATTGTCATTAAGCAGGGTAATGGCAAGCATCCTCGTATTCACGACCTGAGGCACACCTTCGCCTCCTGGGCAATTCAGGCTAATAAGCCATTGACGGTTATTCAGAGGACTTTGGGGCATGAGAGCATAACGACCACAGTCGACAGGTATTCGCACCTTGCACGTAGCGACTTTGATTCACTAGCTACATCGATCAATGACTTCTTGCCAAAGCACCTTTCAATCGATGATTCTTATGTCGAAGTTGAGGCGATCAACTAGCCAGAATTTTGGCTTTCAGTGCATCGAACTCGTCTTGCGAAAGTGCACCACTAGCAAGCAAATCTTGGGCGCCACGCAATTGATCGACAACACTTGAGTCATGAGATCCGCCGGTCAATGCAACATCATCAAGACATGGGATCGAGTATTTGCTCAACCTGCCCATGATCTTGGCCTTGGCTTCCAGTCCATTGAGTTTTTCAAATTCGAATGCAGCGATCTGACCATCATTGAGATGGACGATAAGTTGCCCCACCGACTTGGTTGATTTCGCAGCTAATGCCAACACTCCAAATGCGAGTGCCTTGCCCGTGCGAGATTTGCCAACCGTTTCCGAATCAAATGAAACGCCTTTGATATCGGAAAGTGCAATCCCAGTGCTGAATTTATTTCCCAAGATGGACATACCAAGATGGGTGTCATTGATTGCAAAGTTTCCAGTCTTTTTCTTAGGTGAGTCGATGAGGCCACCGAGATAATTCGCGTGACCAATAAGCAATGGTTTATCGGTTGATCCAGCCATTTCGTTCCCCTTGTTTGTCGGTTGAGTAAGTGTGAACTAGACAGAGCGTCTTGCCAACCTCACGCTTCTAATTTTTTGATGTTTTCAGGTGTGATGCTTTCATACCATTCAATGAGGTCTTGAAGTTTTTCGTCTGGAAGGTCTGAGCCCTCCGCACCATTGTGGGCAGGGAGGGCGACCTTAAAAGGGCGCAAATGGGCTTCGATCCTTGCCTGAATGGATTCGAGATACATTGGGATTTGCAGTCCAAAAACTTTACAGAATTTTTCAATGTCCTCGACGTACCAGGCGCGATCTCCGCGAAGTAATTGAGTCACTCGACTTCCAGCGATACCGGTCTCTTTGCTGATGCGATCTTTTGTGTAGCCCTCACTCGTCTCAATGCGGTGAGCAAAATCGGCAGCGATGGTCTTAGACCATAGCCCTGCCTCTATCTTGACCCTGCCTTGACGCGATTCGCCCATGCGTGAAGTATCGCACAAAAATGCGAAACGCCGTAGCGCCATCCTTGACTCTCGCACTTATGTGCGAGAAGGTTACGCCCATGAGAAGCCCAAACACCTTCACAAATAAGGTCATCAAAGAGCAATTGGCTCTAAAAGCATTATCAAATAAGGACTTTGCAGATCAACTAGGTATCTCCCTTTCCTCGCTTTACAACCGTTTTCACTCCAAGCGGTCTTGGAAAATTGAGGAAGTTGTTCGTGCGTCGGAGCTCTTTGGACTCCCAGTTTCGGCTTTTTTTGCCTCTGAGCAGGTGAGCGCATGAACGCCATCTATACCGCCGAGGAACTGGCCGCCCATTTCAGACTCGAAGTCAAGTACGTCAAGAGGATGGCTCGCGAGGGGCATTGGCCTCATTGGAAGCCAACGGCTTCATCACGCCAGATCCGTTTTACCGAGGAGAACTTGCGCGAGATCGAAGGCGCAATTCAAGAAGCAACAGCATCGATTTCAACCGGACGTAAGCCCAAATAAAAAAACCAAGCCATGCGCTCAACCGACAAGTAGGACGCATGGCTCGATCAGCGGAAAGGATAACCGAAAATGCTTGATATTTCGGCGATTAGCAAGACAGATGCAAGGCACGTGCTCTATTTCAAAGGTGGTAACCATGGATTTCAACCTGGTTCCTACACGCAAAAACTTCTCGAACTTTTTAGCGCAGCTGAAGAGGAGAACTTCACCAAACTTGCAAGCATCTATCCAGGACTAGCAAGTGCATATCACATCGCCTCGAATGAGGAAGGTGGCATTTACATCCTCGAGGAGATTGCCAAAGACACGATCGCAGATAACTTCATTGCAGCGGCACGTGGAATTGAAAGAAGTGCCCTCTAATGGTTATCGATAAGAATCTCCTTAATTGGGAAGCAGTGGGCATTCTCCTCATTTGCGTTGCACTTGCCATGCTATTGATCTGGGCAATCGACAAACTCTTTCCTCCTCGCAACGAGTTTCATGCAGCTGAGAAATTCGCGCAACATCAAGAGACGATCGAGGCGCTTCAGAGCGAGGAAGTAAATCCTGAACCCGTAGATCCATTTGTTCAGATCGAAGCCCTGGAGGCCGAGAACATCCGTCTTTACGGAGTCATCGACACACGCGATGAAACCATCTACTTACTTCGTCAGCAATTGGCGAAGTTCCAGAACGGGGAGAGCGATTCAAGGGGGTTGGGTCGCTCTCCTCTTACAACAAATGGTGCCAACTCATGAGCATCTGTATCTATTGCGATACCGAATATCGCGACAAGGCTCAAACAGTTGAAAGCCCTTGCAAAGAGCGCGTCGGCAAGCGTTGCGTTCCATTGATGCGTCGACCTTGGATGTCGATGATCTGCCAATTCAAAGGCCATGAATTTTGCCTGCGCAATCAAAATCAAGGCACATCGCATTGTCGTTGTGTATGCCATATGGGAGCCCAGTTAAAGACCGGCGAACCAACAACCTTCGGTCGCTTCTTAGCTAGGCAGGGCGCATGACAAATGAACTTATTCAAAGGCTCGACATCCAATTCCTTGAGAATCCTAACTGCGCTTCGACTGACCCAGAAGTCTTTTTCCCAGAGCGCGGATACTCAACGAAGCCAGCGATCAAGATTTGCAATTCCTGTATCGATAAGCAGCCGTGCTTGGAATTCGCACTCACCATTAACGAAGGCTTTGGTGTCTATGGCGGCATGTCAGAACGAGATAGGGCAGCACTTCGCCGAGATCACAAAACAAAGGTCTTTGGCGATTTTGCAAGCGGTAAATCAAAGCAACAAATCGCTGAGGAAATTGGTTTCAGCATCAAATACGTCAACAAGTTACTTCGTGAGAGGAGCCCAGGTGAGCACTAATCGCATCAAAGGGTTGATTCGACTAGCTGTGATTGTTGGCGTTCTCGCCGGAATCTCACTCTCAGTCAACATCGCAAATGGAGTGACCAATCTCCACGCCCATCACATCAATGAGACCGTCGTCAATTACAAGGAAGTTTTGGTGGCGACTGATTCTCAACGCATCGATCTATTCATCAACGAACTTCTTACTCCAAAGAGTGCGGCCTGTTTCAGAGCAATTTTGAATCACGAATCGCACATGAATCCACTTGCAAAAAACCCTTATTCCTCTGCCAGCGGAATAGGTCAATTGCTCAACAGCACTTACGCGAATCTAGGAATGCGCAAGACCAATGATCCACTCGGTCAAGTTGTCGCAACGCTTTCCTACATCTCGCGCCATTACGGGGGAGTGAACTCCACCTGCTCTGCATGGCATTACTGGCAACAACATTCGAATTACTAATCAAACGACAACATAAGGGGAAACCATGAGCACCAAGAAATACGAACTATCAGAAAATTCAAAGACCAATGCGTTCGGTCGCAAAGTATTTCAAATCCGCGCACTTCAAGACATTGCACGATTTGGAATCAAGAAAGGCGATCTTGGTGGCTGGGTTCAATCAGAATTAAACCTTTCGCAAGATGGCAATGCGTGGGTCTCTGGCAATGCGCGGGTCTCTGGCAATGCGCGGGTCTCTGGCGATGCGTGGGTCTCTGGCAATGCGCGGGTCTATGACAATGCGTGGGTCTCTGGCAATGCGCGGGTCGAAGAATTCGAAAATTTATTTTTAGCGTCTCCTATTGCTAACGATTATTTCATCACGCTTCACCGCACCGAAAAAGGTCACCGAATCAACATCGGTTGTTGGTCGGGAACGATTGATGAATTGCTGCCGAAAGTGCGTGAACGCCGATTGACCGAGCAACAAGTCGCTGAATACGAGGCTTTGGTGCCATTACTTCAAAAGCGCATTGACTCGTGGAAGCCAGCCGAGCCAGTTAAGACTGAACGCGAACTCAAGATTGAACAGCTTGAGAAGGAACTCGAAGCCTTGAAGGCCAGCGAATGACACTCAAATTCGCGGAGAAAACTCACCGCTATACGATGGATGGAAAACACGTTCAAGGCGTGACAACCATTTTGAGCGCTGCAATCCCAAAGCCTGCCCTTCCTAAGTGGGCTGCAAAGTCCGTCGCTGAATGGATTGCAGACAACCCTGAAGGCCTTCTCAACCTGCAAGGCATGGGTCGAGGACCAATGATCGAGGCGTTAAAGAATGTGCCTTGGCAGGAGCGTGATGAAGCTGCAATCCGTGGAACTGATGTTCACGCGATTGCCGAGAAGTTGATCCACGGTGAGACGATCGATGTGCCTAATCACTTGCTCAGTCGAGTTGAGGGTCTTGCCAAACTTCTCGATGACTTTCATATCAGCCCAATCCTTACTGAGGTTTCAGTAGGCAATCGCGCTCTCTGGTATGCCGGTCGGCTAGACACGATTTCAACAATGAATGGCGAGAACTGGCTCTTGGACTTTAAGACCTCCAAGGGTGTCTACGGCGAGACAGGACTTCAAACCGCCGCCTATGCAGGTTGCGAGTTTTACGTGAATGACAACGAGTGGGATATCGAGTTGCCACTTCCAGAGATCCATCGCATTGGAGTCATTCACATTACAGATGAAGGTTCAACCCTTCATGAACTCGGTGACATCAAAGAGAACTTCAAAATCTTTCGTCACGTCCATTACCTGGCTAGCAAACAGGAATACATCAAAAACCTTGTAACAGCACCACTCACACCTGAGGAGATTTACGCATGAGCGGAGAACTTGCAACCATCGAGACATTTAGCACTCAAGTTGACCCAACTGGCGGTCGTATCGAGGCATGGGCTAGAGCGGCCGATTCAGCGCATGGACTAGCCAATGCTTTGTGCAAGACCACCTTCGTACCTGAAGCCATGAAAGACGTTGGAAATGCCACCGCGGCCATTCTCATGGGCGATGAACTCGGATTTACTCCACTAGCTTCTCTCAAATCGATCTACGTCGTGCATGGCACTCCCGCTCTTTACACCCGATCGATGGTCGCACTCGTTCTCTCGCGAGGCCATGAAATCTGGACGCATGAATCCAAGAATGATTCTGTAACGGTCAAGGGTCGCCGTAAAGGTTCGGAGAATATTGAGACCTCGACTTGGACCATTAAGCGTGCAACCGATGCCGGTTACACATCCAATAAGAAGTACCTCACCAATCCTCAAGAAATGCTTTACGCCAAGGCTGCAGCTGAAGTCGCTCGCAAGATCGGCGCCGACGTTCTCCTTGGTGTGCCTTACTCAGTTGAGGACTTGGAACTCGAGGAGCCAGCGGTTACAACCGTTAAGCGCGAAGTCGAGAAGGAATCAAGCAAGGTCTCGCGCAAGGTCAAAGAGAAGGTCGAGATTCCAGAACCTTCACTCGATGAAGTTGAACAGGAGCAACCATCTCAAGAAGTCGTTGAGCAACCTGCTGATGTCGTTGCCGAACCTGAATTCAATGATCCCGAGGATGAAGTAGTTCTCAAACCAAAGCCAATCACTGACGCTCAAATTAAGAAAATCGGCGCTCAGATGCGTGACCTAGGAATGACTGATCGTGAGTCTGCTCTTAACTACGTCAATGATCTTATTGGTCGCACAGTCGAATCTCGAACCGAACTCACCATCTCAGAAGCATCAACAGTTATCGAAGCCCTTTCGAAAGATTTGGGTGAGCAGAAGTGACCACTCAGTTTGCTCTCGACTTCAAGAAGCCACTTACCAAAGAGGAGAAGTTTCGCGCATTCCACGAAGCCAATCCGCACATCTTGACCGAGTTGGAAGTCGCCACAGCTGAGTTAATCCGTGCTGGACACAATCGCATCGGCATCGACTGGCTTATCTCAATCGTGCGCTGGGAGAACCGTTCAAAGACTTCTGATGCGCACTCGATTTACCGTATCAATAACGATTACAAGCCACGGTATGCGCGTCTGATTCTTGAGCGCCATCCTGAATGGAGCGGCGTGATTGCTCTCCGTGAATTGAGGACAGCATGAGCGACAACGTTGAACACCCAGGACTTATGGACTGGTTCGTATCTGGAGAAGTCGGCACCTCATCAAAGTTCATTGCTTCAAAAGGCATAGATCCAGATTACAAAGGAGATGGATTTAGCAACTATCCCCTTGATCCAGATGATTTCCAGAGATGTCGCAAACTTCTCAAGCGCGTTCCAACTCTCCGTGCCGTTCTCGACAACGAGGTTGCAAAGAGTCATCCAGTTTGGGGCGCGTTAGTTGCTCGATGGGATGAGATCGATTCTCTATTTCAAAAGGAATTTGAGGAGAACACCGGCAGAGCACCACGGACCTATCAGCTGATGAGAGAAATTAGAAGCGGGGCTGGGGAATGAGCAAAACACTCAACAAAGTCACGGCTCAAATCAGCCAGCGCGAGGACGGCAAGTTTTCACTCAAAGTCGTACAAGAGATCGAGGGCGGTAAGTCGGTTGTCTGCGGAATGAGTGCGCCTCACGACACGCACGAGGAGGCAGTTAAGCACGGTGCCGCTCAAGTAGCTCGATTCCTAATGCCAGTCCAGTACAGCGATGAACCCCTAGACCTTGAATTGGAGATGGCGGAATGAGTATTGCCAATTCACCAATTCAGATCACTTTTTTCATCAATCGAGTTGGAAAGTTCTATTGGGTTGATTCGCACGTCGGGTCAATGTCTCCATCTTTTTCGCTCGACAAACCAAAGATGTATAAGACCAAATCTGGCGCCATTAAGCACGCACAGAAATTGCTGAATGAGTCGGCCCAAAAGGAGTTGGCTAAATGAGCGTCCCATGCGCAAAGTGCCAAACCCACTTTCGAACCACGAAAGAGCTACTGGCTTCGGCTCATGCTGTCGAACATATGGATCAACTCATCGAGGACGCAACGGCTGAGTTCCAGAGGCTGATGAAGGTCGCTAAGGAGCGGATGCCAGATGTCTCGCCAATGAATTACTACCCCGCCAAGAGAGCGTGGATGAAGTTAAAGCGCGTTGAGGAACAGAAGGCGAGAGTGGTGAATAAATGAGAAATCAAAATCCGATTCGACCACTACCGGCCGCCGTGTTGGCAGATGCCAACGGGTACGAGCAGGGAATCTTAGAGAGCCGTATTAAGCGCGGTTTTCCCACCTATTTTCGATTGAGGTCTGGCGTTGTTGTACGGATCTCATGGTCCCAAAGTGCACGTCGATTCTTGATTAGTAATTCAGTTTGCGAGGCATGGGCTAACAACGCTCAAGTGGCTTTCAGCTTGGTTGCTCGGATGAATCGAATGTCAGATCAGATCGAGGTGGCCGCTTGACCTGGATTAAGCTCGATGACTCTTTCGCAGATCACCCAAAGGTTGCTGATTTGAGCGATCGCGCCTTTCGAGTGCACATTTCTGCATTACTTTACTGTGGAAAATACTTAACTGATGGTGTAATTCCTCGATCAATTGCGAATAAGTTTTGCATTAACAACGCATCTCAGACGATTCAAAAACTCATCGAAAACGGGCTTTGGAAGCGCATTGAAGGCGGCTATGAGATCAATGACTACCTCAAGTATCAAACCTCTAAAGCCCAAGCGGAGATGGAGAAGGAGAATAATCGCCTTCGTGCTGCCAAGGCTCGTGCTGCTAAGTCCAAGGCTATCCGTCACGCCGTTACTACGCCCGAAGTCACGCTTACAGATACACCCACACCCACACCCACACCCACAGATAAATATAAAAGATTAGTTCAAACTTCGTTCGAACAATTCTGGAAGGTTTATCCAAGGAGAGACGGAAAAAAGAAGGCGTTCGAGGCTTGGGGTAAGGCGCTCAATAAAGCAACCATAGAAGTCATCATGGCTGGGGTTGAAAAGTACATCTCGGGTCCACTAGCTGCAGGACAGATCCCAGCAATGCCAGCAACTTGGCTCAACGGCGAACGCTGGAACGATGAAGTGTCGGCGAGTGTTGGAACCACAAAAGTCCAACGCCTTCCTATACCTCATAAAGCCGTAAACGCACCTGGTCAATATGGCGTTGAAATCTGCGCCAACTGTGGCAACTCATGGCCATGTCCAAAATCTCAAGAGAATGAATTCTGAGGGAGATCATGACCATCATTGAAAAAGAGCGTTGCCGTGAATGCGGTACAAGTAAGCCGGTCTATGAAGTGGTGTGCGAAAACTGCATCCTTCAATGCCTCGATCACCTTGAGCGGATTCCAAAACTTCACCTTGCTTGTGAGGATGCAAGAAACCTACAAGGTGGCAATGGCGGTCAAGGATCGGCATCGAGCGACATCTCACACAATCGCAATGAGAAGGCTTTGGAGTTTGCAGTAGCTATCGAGTTATTCGGAATGCTCTGGGATTGGGTCACACTCGTTTGCGACTTTAGAGAGATTCCAGAAAAAGAGCGTCCAAAGGCGTATGGCTCAACGAATCACAAAGTTCAGATCGCTTGTAATTTCCTGATCGTTCAAATCCAAATCATTCGCGACTATCCAGATATTGCACCGGACTTCCTACGCGAAATCCATGAGCATTACTTCAAAGGCGTTGAGGCACTAAATGACATCGAGGAGCAACCTCGCCGAATCACTTGCACCTCACCATGGCGCGAATCGATCTGTGGTCGTCGCTTGCCGATAGATCCACTAGAACCCGATTCTCCAATCATCTGCCCTCGATGCCGTACCGCTTGGACCTTGCGCTGGCTTGAAATCGCGCATGAACAAAAACAAGGTACAGCTGAGGAATGGTGGGACGCGGAGATGATCGGTCTTTACCTCCAGCGCACACCAACTCACATTCGCCGTTTAGCAACTGAATGGCGGATTCCAAAAATCAGAGCGGCCTTTCCTCAAACGGCCACAAGATTTCACTATCCAAGTTTCATTTCCAAATTCAATTCCGAGCGCAACAAAGGGGAGTCACTCGATGCTATTTAGCAAAATCAAGATGAAGTCATTTGGCCGACAGAAGGGGAGTTTGAAAGAGATTCTTGATTCTCGCCAAGCCGAGTACGGCGATGCTGGCAAAAACTTCACCAAGATCGGAGTCATCTGGGGTGAGTTGCTCGGTATCCCACCGATTCCTGGATATCAAATCGCGCTTCTCATGGATGTACTCAAGACGGTGCGTCTATTCGCAAATGGAACTCACGCAGATTCATGGTTCGACAAGCAGGGCTATACCGAACACGGTCAAGCAATCGCAATGGAAGGAAGTGAATAAGTGAGCCTAGATAACGACCTAGCCGTTCTCATCGCGCCAAAAGACTCCCAATGTCGAATGGCCCAAATACTTGCCGGACTCGAAGGTGAAGCCAAAACAAACCTTGAGACTGCATTGACGTTGAAAACCAGCGAAGGAAAGTACAAGGTCGCTGATCGACGGATCACAGTCTCACTTCGCTCGAATGAGATTCCACTTGGTGATGATGTCGTTGCCAATCATCGAGGCAAAAAGTGTAAGTGTTACAAGGAGGCAAAATGAGCCTTGCTAAAGATTTGAAAGAAGTGATCGAGGAGCAGGAAGTCGATCCTCAAGTCAAGGAACAGCAAAAAATCATTGTCAACCTACAACGCCAACTAGCCGCTTCTAAGCAAAAAGATGAGGCGCTTGTTCATGCAACTCACAAAGGCGCATTCGAGGCCATGTTCGCGCTAGGAAAAGTCCCCCCCGTTTTGCCGCCAAAAAAAGACTTGCGCAAAGCCCGTCAGGAAGTCGCGCTGATTCATTCAACAGACTGGCAAGGTTCGAAAGTCACCACCAGCTACAACTCAGAGATCATGAGAAAGCGCGTATTGCAGTTTGCCGACAAGGTTGTTGGCTTAACTGAGTTGCAACGCTCTCATCATCCAGTCAAAGAGTGCGTCGTCATGTTTGGTGGCGATATGGTCGAAGGTTTGTTCAACTATCCTGCTCAACTTTGGCAGATCGATTCATCACTCTTTGGTCAATTCACGACTGTCTCACGATTGATGGTTGATTTCATCAGAATCATGCTCGCCAACTTTGAGAAGGTCACAGTTGTCGCTGAATGGGGCAACCATGGACGAATCGGTGGCAAGCGAGCAGAAGTTCCAAAATCCGACAACGTAGATCGCATGTGTTATGAGTTCGCTCGTGGACTACTTGAAGGCGAGAAGCGTTTAATCTGGAATGACTGCCCTGAGGATATCCAGGAAGTTGAAATTGGCAAATATCGCGCACTTCTCATGCATGGTGATGAAGTTGGTCGCGCTGGCTTCGCCTCACCTTCAGCATGGCAAGCAGCTGGTAACCGCTGGAAGGCTGGCTCATACAAGTGGGACTTCCAAGACATATTCCTCGGCCATTATCACCGGCACGCAGAGGAGCCACTTTCAGATCAAGAAGGCATGATCTATTGGACCGCATCAATCGAATCTGACAATCGCTACGCCAGAGACTCGATGGCAGTTTCAGGAATGCCAACCCAACGCCTTCATTTCATTGACCCAGAACGTGGATTTACAACTGCTCAATACAAAGTGAGGTTGGACTGATGAATCGACCTACATCGATCAAGGTATTTGGTCAAAAGTACAAGGTTCGCTATGACTACGAATCTGAGGAAAACAACGGACTTTGCGATCCCGACAAAAACACGATCCACATCTCGCCTTTGATGCAAGATGACAAGTTGTTTCGAGTCCTCATGCACGAAGCGACCCACGCAGTGATCGCTGAAACCCCTTTGCATGATCGCAAGCGATTTAACGAGGAGGAAGTCTGCGACATCGTTGGATTTCATTTTATGGACATGCTCAAAGACAATCCAAAACTTCTTGAATGGCTCAATGCTCCAGAGGTCGATCCAGTATGACTACCTACGGATTTGCACATTGCGGTGAAATTCACACAAAGGAATTTCCAATGGGAACCGCCCCAGCGTTCATCGCCTGTCCTACATGCGGTGAAAACGCCAACCGATCATTCTCTGCGCCAGCAATCATCTTTAACGGCGCAGGGTTTTACAAAACCGACTCAAAAACCAACAGATAAGGAAACCCATGTCACAAGTTCGCACCTATGAAGTCACAATCAAGCTCACCGCCAACGTCTTTGCTGAAACTGAGGAGCAAGGTCTTGCCATGCTCGATGCCAATGCCGGAACTGTCGTAAAGCAGGAACGCCTTGGAATCGAATTCATCAAGGCAACCCATGTCGAGGATGGTGCCGACCCTTTGGCAGCACCTGCATCTGCCGAAACCGAACAGCCAGGCGGCGATGCAGAGACACCTTCAAGCGACGAGGCTTCTGCGCCAGTTTTAACGGTCGTCCCACCAATCGATGACAGCGCAGCTGCAGAAACTCCTCAAGCGTAATCGAGCCAATTCCCACTTCATGAAAATCCATAAGAAAGACGAGAAAAACGCTGTGGTGGGGCAATCGACCACCACAGCACCAACTCAGTTTCGCGCCGTACCTCGATTTAGGTGCTCACATTGCAAGCAACCCATTGAGGCAACACTTCAAGAAATTCAAAATCACAAAACGGCATGTAAAGGGGAAACCAAGTGAGCACCGGAACAAAACGCAAACCGACAGCCAAGAAAGCGGTCGAAGTTGAACCAACCGCCGAGGTTGTCGCTGAACCAATTGAAGTCGAGGCTGAAACCTCACTAAGTCCTGAAGTTTTAACCTCACCATTAAGTGAGGATTCTCAAGACGAGCAATCAGAACCAACCGCCGAGCAATCAGATGTGGCAGTCGATGAAGCCCTGGCAACTATTGCTCCAAAGCCAGTATTCCCACCGATGAATTGCGCTGAATGTTTGCAGCCAATTTACGAGGGCGAAAATAAGTGGGCTGAATTGGTAGATCCAAACAAGAGCATCTGGAATATCTATCATCACGACTGCAAAGAAATTCCAGCCGATCGCATTTTGCCAAAAGACTGGAAAGAAGGTCATACACGCGTCGAGGCTGGCGATCTACGCGACGGCGCGATTGAGGTGGATCTATGACCGACTTAGAAATTGTCCAAGAGGCGCAGAAGGTTATTGAAGGAAACATTGACTATCTTTCGCGCAAAGTTGAATCGCTCAAAAAGGATTTGGATAACTGCCCACCTGAGCATTTGCAGTTCAAGTTGGCTGAAATTACTTACTACACGCAACAACTGAATTCATGGCTCGCCCACAAAGCGTTCTTTGAGAGGCATAGCGTTGGAATTAACGAAGCAGAAAATCATTGTCGTATCTGCTATACCGAATTTCCCTGCCATGAATTAGTAGCACAAGCCAAAGCGATTAAGGGGGTGGAGTGATGAAAGTTGAGTTCGCAAAACAAAAAACTTCACCCGATGGAAATTGGATTTGGAACGGCAAAGAATGGGTGACTCATTATCCGCAATTTCAAGGCAGATGGATTAAGACCCGCGCAGATTGGGATTGGCTGCAAAACAATCCTGTGTTCTTGCGCTTAATGAAAGCAGGTATTAAATGACTAAACCCAAATACACAAACGCCGAATACTTGGCG
>Ga0214178_1000055_pt1 | contig 35584 bp, 61 predicted proteins | sample TroBogEpilimnion_28_FD_153016 | JGI IMG/M metagenome (GOLD analysis project Ga0214178, IMG submission 153016) | Freshwater microbial communities from Trout Bog Lake, WI - 17SEP2007 epilimnion | ecosystem: Environmental > Aquatic > Freshwater > Lake > Epilimnion/Euphotic zone | place: Trout Bog... | reverse complement strand
GTCAAGCAATTAACCAAGACGCAATCGTGAAGTTATACGGTTGGGCTGGTAACTTGACAACTTCTAACCGCTTCCTACAAGGCATTTTGACCAACTAATGAATAGGGGGAAACCCCTATTTATAAAGGTCTATTTAATTATCAAAGGAAAAAATCATGGCTTATAGTACTCTCCCTATCGCTGGTGTAAATTTGAATTCTGCTACAACAGTCGATTTTGCTTTAACTAACGGTTCAACTGCTGAAGTAATCCCAGCATTTGGCCCAATCGGTGCTGAAACTTTTGCATCTGATGGTAAGCGTTATGTGTTCGCACAAGCTGGCGCAGCTATCTCTGCATCTACAACCGTTTGCGCTATCAACGCTTCTACTTTCCAAGTAGCTGCTACTGGTGGTGCTTACACTTCACCTGGCGTTGCATTGGCTTCTGGTGATTTTGCTTGGTTTGGCGCTGCAAGCGTTTAAGTTTTACCCCCTGTAGTAAACTAGGGATTCCCTCAAAAGGGGAGTCCCTTTTTATCTTTTAACAACCTAATCCCTTAGGAGAATTAAATGGCTATTGAATCAGATGTAAGAGGCGCAGATGCGCTATTAACGGTTAAGTTTTATCGCAAACCGATTGAAATTAAAGACGAAACGATTGCTCAAGGCAGACCTATTTTTAGAGATGCTGACTGGGTAACAATTTACACCCCAGGAGACCAATTAAACATTATTGACACTATCGCCCAAGACCGCCATAAACTGCGTTTTCCAGTTCAATGGGCAGCTTACCAAAACAAAATTGCAGGAGAAGCTAGTGTACAAGGCACTCCTATTGAGCAATGGCCTTTGGTAAGCGCTTCACAGGCTGAGGAGCTAAAAGGCATTAAATTCCGCACAGTTGAGGATGTTGCCAACTGCTCAGACCAGCAATTACAGCGTATTGGTATGATTGCAGGTATGTCACCTCATTCATTTAGGGAAAAAGCAAAGGCTTTTCTGAATTTAGCCAATGATGCAGCAGAAATTGACAAGAGAAATGCTGAATTAGCACAACTCAAGGAAGAAAATGCTAAAATTAAGGCTGAAACAGAGGCGAAGCTGGCTCAAATGCAAGAGCAAATGACAGCGATACTTGCTGCTGTGGCGGAAAAGACCCCAAAACAACGCAAAACCAAAGCAGTAGAGGCCTAATATGTCAGCAACGATGCTCCAAATGGTTCAGCAAGTAACGGCTGAACTTAACCTTTCAGTACCAACCTATGTAGCTGGAAATCCTAGCCAAGATACCCAACAAATTTTGGCTTTGATGAATGGTGCTGGGTATGATTTGCTAAAAGAATATGATTGGCAAATGCTGGAAAAGGAGTATCGTTTCTACACTCAATTTTTAAATGCAACGGCTACCTCTACAAAAGGTAGCTACTTGCTTACCAATGTTTCAAATGTAACAGGATTGACTACTCAATGGTCTATTACTGGTTACAATGTAAACCAAGATACTTATGTTGCAAGCGTTTCTGGCAATCAAGTCACAATGAGCCAAGAGGCTTCTTTAACAGGCACAAATAGCGTTTTATTTGCACAAACTGAATATACCCTGCCATTTGACTTTGAAACGATTACAGACCGCACCCATTGGGATAAGACAAAGCATTGGGAAATGCTTGGCCCTGAAGATGCACAACAATGGCAATGGTTAAAATCTGGTTATATTTCAACTGGCCCTCGTGTGCGCTGGCGTATTTTAGGTGGTACATTCCAAATATGGCCTCCAATGAACACACAGGAGTATTTAGGCTTTGAATATCGTAGTAATGCATGGGCGCAATCTGCTACAGGAACTGCTCAACAATCGCTTGTTTTGGATTCTGACACAGCTTTGTTTGATACTCGTGTATTGGTGCTATATACAAAACTCAAGTATTTCCAAGTAAAAGGCTTTGATACTACCGCCTTAATGCAAGACTATCAGCGTTATTTGTCTATTGCTAAAGCCAACGACAAAGGCGCTCCTAACTTGTCATTTAATCCTAACCCATCTAAAGTGCTTATTGGTTGGGCTAATATTCCAGATACAGGTTATGGCACATGATTTTTGGTCAGCCAAAAAAGTTTAGCGCTACTACAGCGTCTTTGGCAGCGCCTATTGGCGGTTGGAACGCTAGGGATTCCCTTGCAGAAATGGCCCCATTAGATGCTGTACAACTTACCAATTTTTTTCCTACTCCATACGATGTAGAGCTAAGAAAAGGTTATACCAAATACTCTACAGGCATTACAGGTCAAGTTAATTCTTTAATGACCTATGCAGGGCCAAATGGTCAAAAACTATTTGCCGCAGCAGGTACTGAGATTTATGACGCAAGTTCATCCACAGCAACTGCAGTACAAACCGTTTCTAATGACAAATTACAGCATGTAAATTTTTCCAATATTGGTGGAAATTACCTTGTAGCTTGTAACGGTGTAGACCCTACACTTGTTTATGACGGTACACATTGGATTAAAGAAGCCACAACAGGTACGGCACAAGCTATTTCTTCTATTACAAATAGCGGTACAACGGCAACTTTATCTACTTCTGCCGCACATGGTCTTGTAACTGGAAATCAAGTTATTATCTCAGGAACAAGTCCAGCAGCATATTCTGGCACTTTTGTTATTACTGTAACTGGAACAAATAGCTTTACTTACACTATGCTAACTAATCCTGGTGGCAATGCTACTAGCGTTGGTTCTTATACGCTTGGTTTATATGTAACTGGCGTAAATAGCAACAAATTTATCAATGTAAATTTATTTAAAAATCGCTTATATTTCGTAGAAGAAAACTCTATGAATGTCTGGTATTTGCCAACAAATTCCATAGGTGGTGCAGCGCAAGTCCTTAATTTTGGTGGTATTGCTAGAAATGGTGGCTACATTCAGGCAATGGGAACTTGGACACTTGACGCTGGTTATGGTGTAGACGATTTTGCAGTTTTCATTACCAATATGGGCGAGGTTATCGTCTATCAAGGAACAGACCCTTCCAATGCCGCTACATGGGCTTTAAAAGGCGTTTGGCAGATTGGTTATACCTTTAGCCGTAGATGTATGTTTAAATGGGCTGGCGACCTTCTAATCCTTACTAATGATGGATTAACGCCATTAACTGCGGATTTGCAGTCTAGCCGCTTAGACCCTCGTATTAACCTTACAGACAAGATATATTCTGCCGTAGCAAATGCAGCGCAGTTATATAACACCAATTTTGGCTGGCAAATCATGTATTACGCCAAGCCTCAAATGCTTATTTTAAATATTCCATTTAATGATGGCCCTCAACAATTTGTAATGCATACCATTACTAAAGCATGGGCTAATTTCACAGGAATTGGCGCTACTTGCTTTGAAATGTATTACGACAACTGCTATTTCGGTGGAAATGGCTTTGTAGGGCAATTTTTTACTGGAAACTCAGATGCTGGCTTAAATATTAACGCCACAGCACAGCAAGCGTATAACTATTTTGACTCTAGGGGTCAATTAAAGCGGTTTAGTATGTGCCGCCCAATCTTCCAAACAGACAACAATTTGCCTACTATTTTGGCAGGTATGTCTTATGATTTTGATGCTGCAAGTCCTGTAAATGCCCTTAGTTATAACCCTGTTGGTACAGGTTCTGGCGTATGGGATTCTGCTGTATGGGATAACGCAATTTGGACTGCTGGCTTAATAAGCAATAAACAATGGCAAGGCATTACTGGCGTTGGTTATGCAGGTAGTTTAACCCTAAATATTGCATCGCAAAATGTGGAATTACATTGGGATTCTACGGACTTTGTAATGGAAAAAGGTGCGGTTCTTTGAGGAAAATCAGCACCCTTAATCAGTCAAATCTTAGGGATTGGCTATCAGATAAGGGCAATTTTAGATACCCCAAAGAAACGCTATGTATTGGACAATTTAAGAATGAAAAGTTAATAGCAGTAGTCGGATATAACAACTTTACCCCTAATTCATGCCAAATTCATGTAGCTTCTACTGATATTTATTGGCTAACAAGGGGTTTATTAGACGCTGTATTTGATTACCCCTTTAATAAACTGAAAGTCAAGGTTATACTAGCACCTATATCAAAGAATAATGTTAAGTCTTTGAATCTGTGCCGAAAACTTGGCTTTGAGCAGGTAGCTGACATCCCTTATGGACATCCAGATGGGGACTTAATAGTTATGGCAATAAAGTGTGACCAATGTAAATGGTTACAACAAGGAGAATGAAATGGGCGGCGTAGTAAATGCATTTAACGACTTAATTGGTGGCGGAAGCAGTCAAAGCGTTCCACAAGCACCAGCAACACCTAATTATACCCAAGCGGCTCAAGCAACTGCCACAGGGAACATGATTGGGCAAAATAACCCTTATGGTAGTTTAAATTATCAACAAACTGGAACTGACCAATTTGGCAATCCGACTTATACGGCAAATCAAAGCATTGCGCCTAACTTACAAAATGCTGTTAATAATTCTCAAAATGCTATATCCAATTATAGTTTTGGTAGCTTTAACCCTACTAATTTGCCTTCTGTGGGTATTAACCCTGGACAGACTTATCAGCAAGCTGAAATGTCTATATTACAGCCGCAACTTGACCGCCAAAGAAGTCAAACGCAAACTCAATTAGCTAATCAAGGTATTCAGCCAGGTTCAGAAGCATATAACAATGCTATGTATGACCTTGAAAACAATCAAAATAACTTATTGGCAAATGTGACTACACAAGGCATTGGCGTTGGCTTAAATGCTAATAATCAAGCATTTAATCAACAACAAAACGCATATAACACTAACTTAGCTGCGCCATTTACTTATGCAAACAATGTTAAATCATTGGCAACTCCAAGTTATGTACAGACACCTGCTGGCCCTAATTATTTAGGTGCTGTAAATCAGCAATATACAAATCAATTAGGAGCATACAACGCTGGTCAAGCAAATCAAACCAATCAATCAAATGGTTTGCTTGGTCTTGGCGGAGTTCTTGGTGGTTCTTATTTAATGTCACCATCTACAGCAGTAGGAACATCAGTAGCTAACTCATCCAGTTTAATTCCAACTGCAATGAGTTTACTGTAAGGATTTAAAATGGCAAATTTATTACCAACTACACAAGTAGACACAACTCAATCTTTGTTAGACCCTAATTCGGCAGATTTGCAGACATTAAATCGTCAGCAACAATATGCACAGGCTTTAATGAATCAAGGAATGACAAATCAACCACAAGGACAAATGGTTGGAGGATGGTATGTTAAACCTTCTGCGTTGCAACAATTAACTCCATTAGCACAAGCATTAACTGGCGGTTATTTAGGAAATAAAGCAGAAGAATCTCAAAGAAATTTAGCCGCAGCTATTCGTGGTAAACAAGCTGAAGCTGTACAAAATTATTCAAATGCAAAAACTCCACAAGAGCGTTTTGCTGCTGGTACAAATCCTTATGCTCCTGCTGAATTGCAAAAACAAGCATACAGCATGATTGCGCCTCAAAAACTTGGCGAAGGTGAAACAATTAGTCAATTAAATTTTGGTTCAGGAAAATATGAACCATTGGCTTCTGGTGGTGAAAAATTACCTACTGAATACAAAGAATATCAAAAAGCTGCCGAAGGTGGATTTAAAGGCACATTCTTTGATTATCAGCAAGCATTAAAACGAGCAGGTGCATCTAATGTAAGCGTCAGAACTGGTAATTCATTGGCTGAACAAATTGGCCCAATGATGAAAGAATCTGCTGCTCAAACAGTTGGAGCAATGAAAGTAAAAGATGCCGCAGACCAAATTCTTAATTCGTTAAAAACTGGAAATGTAATTAGTGGCACAGGTGCAAATGTTCGTATTCCAATGGCTAGACTTGCAAACATGATTGGTGCTGGCGGAAACAACGATGTAGAAAAATTAGCTAATACACAAACAATGGTTCAAAACCTTGCTAAATTGACATTAGCAGGTCGTCAGCAAATGCATGGCGAAGGTGCAATTACAAACTCTGAAAGCAATATTGCTGAAAAAGCTATGTCTGGTAATGCTGAATTAAGCCCTACAGAAATTGCACAGTTAGCTAATGCGGCTAAACGCTCTGCTGCTTATCAAAATCAATTACATAATCAAAAATTACAAGTAATGAGTCAAAATCCTGAAACAAGGGCTTTAGCTCCTTATTTCCAAGTTAGCCCTATGAATTCAGATAATTCAACTACATCTACACAAAATAATGTAGTTGATTACAACAGCTTAAAATAAGGACAGTCATGGATGTAAAGATGCCTGATGGTACTGTTGTAACAAATGTGCCAGACAACATTACTAAAGCTGAATTAGACGCTAAATTATTTGCTAATAAACAAGCGTCATTAGAAGGTGGTCGCACAGAAAGTTTATTAAACCCACAAGCTAATGAACGCAATATCCCTGCTGTATTGGGTCAAAGCGCCATTAAAGGCGTTGCTAATATTGGTGATTTTGCATTAGGAGCACCACAAAATTTATCAAGAATTGCTGCTTATACAGTTGGAAAACTTGCGGGTAAAGATGTTGATTATCCAAGATATGCAACACCAGTAACAAATCAACTTGTACAGCATGACATTTTAAAGCCTGAAAACGAACCTAATACACCATTATTAAAAACTGCTGATTTTGCTGTGCAATCTGCTGTACCAGGCACTTTATTTAGTAAAGCTCGTACATTACCTACAGTAGCTAAAAATGTTGCGGAAAATTTAGCGCAAGGCGTAATTGGCGGTGCAACAACAGAATTAGGTAAAGCGTCTGGCTTTCAAAATCCATTAGCTGAACAATTAATAGCTGGTACTTCTATGGCTATTCCAGGCTCTATTTATGCAATGCGCAATACCCCTTCTACGGTGGTAAATCAAGCAATGCGTAATATGACTTCTGAACAATTATCTGCTGCACAAAATTTAGTAGACAGGTCTTATTTAAGCGGCTCTCCAATTACAGGAGCAGAGGCTATTACACAAGTAATGGGTTCTAGTAAATTGCCATCTATTCAGCGTTATGTAGAAAATCAACCTAGAGGTGAAGGCGCTTCTATTATGGGTGATTTTATGGCTAATCGCCCACAAAATAACCGAACAATGGTTGGTAATGCTTTAAATGAAATAAGCCCTAATGCACCTTCTTCAACAACTCCAGGTAGATTGCAAACTTCAGCAGCTAAATTATTGCGTGGCGCAGAAAAAGGCGTTACTGAAAGCGTAAATCCATTTTATGAGCGTGGCGTTAATGAAATGCAAAACCTTACAGAAGGTAAAGTATTACCAATAATGCCAAATGAAATTAATAAATTGGCAAAAAATCCTGTTATTGCAGATGCTATTAATCATGTAACTTCAAATGCTTATACTGGTGTTAAAGGCTTGTCAGCAAACGACCCAAGAGTATTACAAGCTGCAAAAGTATATTTGGATGCTCAATATGGAAACTTTAGCAATCCTATGGCAGGCAGTTTAGACAAGGCTAAAGCCGCTAATGCATGGTCAGGAAGTCGTGAATTAGATTCATATTTATCATCTAAATCACCTTCTTATGCTCAAGGTAGTCAAAATTTTGAAAACGCACAAAATCGTGAAATAAACCCTATTAGACAAGGTATTGTTGGCTCTATTGCTAATGCCACAGGTATTCCAGAAGAATTAATGGCGCAACAATCTCGTGTTTTAACGCCTAATGCCCCTAAAGCAACAACTCCTGCTGATATTACTCGTACAGTTGATTTATTGCGTAGAAAAGACCCTAATATTGCTTCTGATTGGACTCGTCAAAATTTAGAAGGCATATTTAATGAAACAACTCAAAGTATGCAAGGCAAACAAAATCAATTTGGTGGCGCTAAATTTGCATCAACCATTACTGGTAATGAAGCTCAAAGAAACAATCTTAAAGCATTAGTTGAGGCTTCTTCTGGAAAAGGGACATGGGAAGGCTTTAACAATATGTTAGAAGTATTGCAAGCACAAGGTCAGCGTATGCCAGCCAATTCTGCTACTGCATTTAATAACATTTTGACTCAAGAAATGGAATCAGGAGGTAAAGGCGCTTTCTTAAAATTGCCAGTATCTATTCCTACAATGATTAGAGAAGGCGTACAAGCATGGGAATTGGGTAAAAATACCGAAATGCTTGCTAAAATGCTTACTGACCCTAAATCTGTAGAAAAATTAAATGAATTGGCTAAAACTAAGCCAAATTCAGCTAAAGCAAGAAATATTGTTAATAGTGCTGTAGGTGGCTATGTAGGCCAAAAACCAGAATTAGCCCCAGAGGAGAATAAATAATGAGTCGTAACGGTAGCGGTATATATTCACTTCCAAGTGGAAACCCAGTTGTAACAGGTACAACTATTAGCTCTACATGGGCTAATACCACCCTTAATGACATTGCAAGTGCTTTGACTCAATCTGTATCGTCAGATGGTCAAACCCCAATGACAGGCTCATTAAACACAAACGGCAATCAAATCATTAATTTAGGTGCTGGTTCTGTTGCTGGTAATGCTGTGGAATGGTCACAATTTCAAGCCGCTATTGGCGGTGGTGGTATGAAAATTATTCAAACCGTTGTAGCTTTTGGTGGAAATAATGCAACAACAACATCATCTTCTCCTGTTCCTACTGGACATACAGCAAGCATTACCCCTACATCATCTAGTAGCAAAATATTAATTCTTCATTCTTCAAGTTTGGCGCAAACAAATATTTATGCTACATCAGGGCTTGTATTTACTGCTGTTTATCGCAATGGCTCAAACATTATTGGTTCTGATGCTGCAACACAGATAAATGTCAATGCAAACGGCACAGGAGCTTCTACCTATAGCTCTATTGCATTTACTTATTTAGATTCACCAGCCACAACTTCAGCCCTTACCTACTCTATCTATTTTTGGCAAAACAATTCAGGTAGCGCACTTTATAACCAATTAGGTACTGGAAACATCGTTTTATTGGAGATTTTATAATGAGTACACCTATTAGTTATCCACAAGCTCTCGCAATTTTAGCTCCTGGAGCAGAATATGTAATGACCAATGCTTTTGATTACAGCACAATCACTTGGATGTCGTCATCTATTCCACAACCAACCAAAGCTGCTTGTGATGCTGAAATTGCTACATTAACTGCTCAAGAGCCATTAACTGCTTGTACTCAACAAGCTACTATTTTATTAAATCAAACCGATTGGACTTCAATTCCAGATGTGGCAAATCCTGCCGTTTCCAACCCATATTTAATGAATCAATCAGAATTTTTAGCTTACAGAAGCACAGTACGCAATCTAGCTGTTAATCCTGTTGCAAACCCTGTATTTCCACCATTACCTACTCAAAAATGGAGTTCATAATGTTTATTGTGACTTGGTTATTTGACAAAATTGGCTTTATGCCAAAACCTACTGTAAAAATTACTTTTCCTGTAACTGAAGAACAAAAGGCTGCTGTCAAAAAAGTAGCTAAAAAGGCTGTTAAAATACCTAAAGCGACTACTCGCAAACCGAAAACTAAGTGAGTGAGTTATGTCGTTTGAAATTGACCCTGTTAGATATGGACAGCTTTGGGAAAAGGTTGACTCATTAACTGCCAAAGTAGACAAATTAGAAGCTGGCATGGAAGAATTGCTAGCTTTGGCTAATAAGTCTAAAGGTTCTTTATGGGCAATTATGAGCATTACAGCTACAGTTTCTACATTTATCGGCTTCGTTAGCCATTACTTCACAAGCAAATAAATGTGGACTACGGAATATCTGAAGGTGCTAAAAGACTTGCAAACAGCTTGGAAGCAAGCCGTGATGCAAGCCGAAGCCTCACTAAGTCTATTGAAAACATACAGCAAGATGGATTGGATGTCGCAAAGCAAAAAGCCCAGCAAAGAAGATTAGAGGCTCGCCAGGCTGAAGTTAAAAAGCAATTAGCCATACATAAAGCCCTTGCAGAATATAGACATAGACGCTTGATAACTGAAGAAGAATACAAATTAAAAGTTGAATTTGTAAAGCAATATGGCAGTAAAGATTGGGAGCAAGTTTTGAAAATTAAGACTGAGCTTGAAAAGCTAGAAGAATTAGAAAAGCGCCAATTTGACGATGACCTTAAAAGGGTCAAAACAGTACAGTTTTGGTGTTTTTTGGTAGCAGCGTGGATAGCATGGTATTTGACTTGGGGTATTAAATGAATAACGCAATTAAACAATTACTTACTGGTAAAGACAACCATACCCATGACATAGCTAAATGGGCGTGGTTAGGAGGCTTTTTAGCCATTGTAGGAGCTGTTTTCTATCAGATTGCTATGGGACATACCATTAGCCTTATGGAAATCGCCACAAGCCTTGGAATTGTGTCAGGGTCAGGTGCAGCTTCAGTAGCAGGTAAACAACTATCAGGCGCAGAGCCAGACCCAAAATGAACCTTATTCTTTCTTTGTTAGGCAATATTGGTGGACAAACTTACATTTATATTGCTCTTGTATTTGGCGGTTTTAGCGCTGGCTTTTATGTTGAGCATTTGCGTTTTGCTGATTTCAAAAATGAGGTTGCGATTGTTGCGGAAAAACAGATTGCAGAAAACAAGGCAAAAGAGAAAGAACAACAATTAGTAAATAAAGGAGTAGAAGATGCTTACAAGGCTAATCTCAATAGTGTCCATAATTTTTATAGCGGGATGCTCAACACCGGTGGCGGTGCAATGTCCTCCGATGCCAATGCCACCATCACTATTAATGGAAAAACCGTTAACATTTTATCTCTTGCCGAACAATGCGCCAGCACTTCAGAGCAAGTAATAGCGTTACAAAATTGGATTATTGAACAGGCAGGGCTTAAATGACAGACAATTTTAAAGAGTGTTTAGACTTAGTATTGAAGTCAGAAGGAGGCTTCATAAATTTGGCCTCTGACCCTGGAGGAATGACTAACCTTGGCGTAACTAAGCGTGTTTGGGAAGAATATACTGGGCATGAAGCTGACGAAAAAGAAATGCGTAGCCTTACACCTGAAAAAGTAGCACCTTTATATGAGCAAAAATACTGGAGGCCTTGCTATGGAGAAGTATTACCTAGGGGACTCGACTTTGTTGTCTTTTCAATGGGAGTTAACGCAGGCCCAGGTAGGTCAGTTAAATTGTTTCAGTCAGCTATTGAATGCGTACCTGACGGAGTTATTGGCCCAAGAACAAGAGAGCTTATTTCCTCCAGTAATTCTGCAACTCTTATCAATAAATTCTCAGAATCACGCAGGGAATATTACAGAGCATTAAAGACATTCCCTATATTTGGTAAGGGCTGGTTAGCTCGTGTAGACAACGAAGAAACCGAAGCCCTAAATATGGCTAAAAACGGTTAAATAGGCTTTTCTAGGCGTTTTACAGAATGTTTGGGGTGTAGACACCATTTATCGCCCATGTCAGCTATAAGCTCTTTTGTACGCATTTTGTTATGCTCTACTAAAAGCTGGTAAATGTCATAGCTAAAATGCCCTGCGGCAATCATTTGCTTAAGTAAGTTTCTGTCGTTATTAGTCATTTCTCTTGTGCCTTTCCAGTTACCAATTCATCAATTAGCCTTAGCTCAGCTTTCAACGCCTCTATTTCAGTTTGTTGCTGTTTATGCTGCATTTCTAATATTGCAATTCTGTCACGCTGTGCTACATGGCGCAGTTCATACTTAGTCAGCTTTTCTTGTTGTTGGCGTAGCATTTTTGCACTTTCAAGCATAACTTTTTTGGCACGACTGTCCCAATAATCATCTTCTAATTCATCAGCTAGTTCATTTGCATTCATTTTTCTTGTGCCTTTCTTAGTATTGCTCTAGCAAATTCATAGTAAGCAAATTGATATACAGATTTAATGCCGTATTCTTTACCAATCTGCTCTATTTCCTCATCTGTTAGTGTCTTTGCTGGATATATAATTTTTCCATCAACAATCCACGCTACTGGTTCATTGTTCATTTCTCTTGTGCCTTTCTTAGTATTGCTCTAGCAAAGTCAATCACTAGTTTGTATTCAGAATAATGAAACTTATCTGCTGCCATCTTTAATATTTCCTCATCTGTTAGTTCTAAATTTACTTTGTTATTGTCGTTATATTTACTTTGTTTTAACGCTTCTATTTCAGTTTGTTGCTGGCGTAGCATGGTGGCTGCTTCGTCTAAAGTAAATGGAATAGACAAAGGGTATATTTTTTGAAGTCTATTCAATTCATCAGCTAGTTCATTTGCGGTCATTCTTGTGCCTTTCTTAGTATTGCTCTAGCAAAACCATAAACAAGGTTGCTTTTGCCAACAAAATAATCGTTAGCAACTGCCCATATTTCCTCATCTGTTACATCTATTGGTCGTTCATAAAGCGGAATAACTTTTTTAGCATCAACTGGTTCGTTAAATTGCAACGACATATTTTCCATGTTATCAGGACATTCTTTACTGACTACTGCATAAGCAAAAGGTGGGGTACTTTCCAACGATGTTCGAGCATCTTGAATCTGCCTAGTGTTCAGTTCTTCAGGATTTCCCCCATTGTTTTTTGCTGGATGGGTGTATAGTGGTGTTTCGGTTACAACTGTTCCAGCCATAGGCTCTCTAACAAAAGTTAATTTTGCACTTCCGTTTGGTCTTTCATACATCCACGCTACTGGTTCATTGTTCATTTCTCTTGTGCCTTTCTTAGTATTGCTCTAGCAAATTGACGATAAAACAATCTTCCACCTAAAAGAATCATAGGTATTTCACTATCAATTAAATCTTCTATTTCCTCATCTGTTAGTGTCTTTGCTGGATAAGTAACAGCATCAATAAATGGTTCTACATCCAACCAATCTTGACCAGTTAATGCACAAGACAAGAAAAACCGCAATCTTTCTATTGGATTAGGTTCATCACAATCTTTCATGCAATCATCGTATCGTTGTTTTGCAGGTTCTTTTGCTGGATGGGTGTAGAGTGGAATATCATCCCAACTTTCTTTTTCGCTAGTGACTGTTGTTTCAGTAAAACCAAACTGCAATTCATTTTTACCAATCCACGCTACTGGTTCATTGTTCAATTTCTGCCTTCCATTTCTGCTAAATCAATTTGTAGTTGTTTTGCTCTTTTTTCTTGGTCAATATATTGGCGCAATACGCTAATAATTCCAGCTTCTACCAATATTCCAAGGCCTTCAGCGTCAAAATGCACCATTGCATCGGCTGACCCATCCTTGTTTTCTTTTACTATCTCGACTTGAATTTGCATAATTTCCTCACATCGGCTGGTACATCGGTTGGTAAATCACTACAAGCGTAAACATGGCTAATTGGCTCGTTATACGACCACATTAAAAATATGATGGCAACTGTCCACATGATTGCAATAAGTCCTTTAAACAAGTCCATAACGCTCCTCTACAGTTTGCCAAGGCTTAGACATTAATTTGTAACCAAATATATAAAACATAGGGTTGTATTGTTTTATTTCTTTGCGTTTTAAATCTATGGACAAATTCTTAATTTCAAAGTCAATGTTGTTACGCAATTTAAAACTGTCAGAGCAAATCACCTTGTTCTCCTTTTAAATTTTTTAAGTAATTTTTAAGGGCATAGTCATCATCCTTAAAAATAAGGTTAAATAAGTGATTAGTTGGGTTTCTTGGTGTGTCTGGCGAAAAAGTGCCTGTGCGTACATAAAAAGAAAATGACCTACAAGCTAATTCATCAACTTGGCATTTATACGCTTGCTTGCATTTGTCGCATGGCGCTTCCCCTTCAAATACTCTGCGAATGTAATCTTCCATATTCCCCTTTAAGAAAGTAGCAGGTCAGGTCTTTTTAGTTTGAAATCCCCAAGGGCCATAAAGCTGAATAGTGTCAAGACCTGCTATGAAAGTAATTTATTATTGTTTGCAAGGGTTAAATATAGGTGTTTACCCTTAGTTTGCATAAATACAACAGGGCTGTATTTGGCAGTTGCTAACAATGGGTCAGAAAGCCGCAAAATTACCCAATTACTGCATCCTACATTGGCGGCTTAACGCCCAGAATAAGGTGAGGTGGCAGGACACTCCGTGATGTGTGTGGTTGGAAAGGGGAAATCCACCTGCCGCCTCTTGATTAGTTTAACCCAGTTTTAAGTTTGTATATTTTGAGTAAGGCCAAAAACATCTCATAACCATCTCTAAGGGCTTGTTCTGTATGCTCATATATGGCTACTTCATTAGTTTCACCATTAATGTATACATTGGCGCACCGTGCTTCTGGTGCTAAAACTTCCCTATAAGCTGCTAGCTGTAGTGTATGCTCTAGGTAGGGTGTTAGTTCACCAGGGCTTTTTTCTGTCGTTTTAAAGTCAATTACGACCCCTTTAAAGTCATGCTTTGGCTTGCAATAAAGGTCGCATTTACCGCCATAACCTTCTTGGTTTACCAATGACTGTTCTGGAATCCATAACTGAGCGCCAAAATGAGCCGTTATAGCGTCATCTACGGCACGGACATACTTAGGCATATTTGGCAAGTATTCTTGGTTGTAAAAGCTCTCTATGAAGTCATGTATAAGAGTTCCCCTCGCCATAGCGTCTTGGGACTTTTTCTTAGCCAACTCCATAATTCTGGCAATGTATTCTTCTTTAGTTTCTTCTAAAGTTTTTGGGTTTTCTGCCGCAGCTTTTATGGCTTCGGCTTGCAACCATGTATTAAGGCCATCTTTTGATAGTTGGCTGTTAATTGTTGATACGCTTGGGACAAGTGTACCTGGGTTTGCTTTGGCATCTCTGAGCGTAGTTGCTCTTTCTTTGCCGTTTTTGCCAATGGTTGTATAGCGTGGCTGCCCAGTTTGGGCGCAATACCAATGTTGTGACATAATTTTCCCCTTATTTCCATCTTAGTTAAGTAATTCTAAAATTGCTTCACGGTCTGCTACATTAACACAACAATCCGCACAAGTGCGAATTACATCTTGAATAACAGCAGCTAAGTCATTAACCTCAAATGCTATTAACTGCCTTTCTTCATCTACCCCAAAAGGTTCTGTTGAAATTTTGGCTTTATCGCCAATAACATCACGGATATGACTTAGCATGGCTATCTCCTATCAAAAAGGCACATCATCAAGGTCTTGTTTTGGCAACTCATCGCTACCAGATTCTTTAAAGCCCATAGGCAGTTTTTCTTTGCCAATAGAAACACTAAAAAACTTACCAGCTTTACCTTCTTTAACCCAAGCTGACAGCCAATGTTCTTTACCATTGACCATAATCGTGCCTGTATAGTCTGGGTGCGACTCAGAACTCTTACGAGAATTTTTGAAAAGTGAACCGCTACCTTCTTTTGGCGTATAGGCCATATTAAATTTCCTTTGCTTTAACTACTGGTTGTTTTGAATAATTGCCAACTGCTGCGTTTCCATCATCATCTTCTTGATTAGCAGAAACAATGCCTAAAAATGCCGCCAAAGAATACCTACGCATATACGAAATTGCGCTGCCACATCCTTGAGCGTCAGGTTTAGAAACAGGTACAGACATTTCTTGCTCAATCCATTCGCCAGACGCATGGCAAAGGCGTGTTACTAGCCACATACGCCCTTCAAAGTAATTACCAGGCATTTGAATAACAGATAAGCCATTGCTAGACAAAAGCTCACGACAACTGTCCCAAACAGACTCCAAATCAGCGTATTTAGACTTAAAGAATGGGTTGGCAGAATCTTTAGACGCATAAGTTAATTTCCCTTGTACGATTGATAGCGCTTTGGTTAAGTTGGCAATGCTTTCACTTTGGTTCATTTTGCACCGCCAAATACTGTGCCGAAGTCATTAAATACTGACTGCAACAATACATTGCGTTTATTGTTTGGTTTACCGCAAGCCGCACGAATGACATCAATGTCATCTTGTGCCAACTCTGTGCCATATTCCATGTTATCAAGCGCTATTTCTAAACGCTGCTCCATTTCTTGCATTACTTGTGCCATTTCATCCATGTTATTTCTCCCTTTGGCGCATAGCAAAATTGCTATATAAAGACTTTAACACAAGTAAATAAAAAAAGTAAAGTGTATGCAAATAAACAACATTTAAGTTAAACTGCGTGAATGGACACAAAATTAAAATTAACTGACAGCGCAATTATTGACCTTTTGGGTGGTACGGCAAAGGTAGCAAGAATGTGCAAAGTAGACCCAGCAGCCGTTTCTAATTGGCGTATTCGTGGCATACCAGCAGACAAATATATGCTTTTGGGTGCAAGAATTGAAACTCAAAGTCATGGGCTTGTAACCAGGCAAGACTTATTTCCTACAAATTTTTGGTTAATTTGGCCTGAATTGCTTAAAAACAACGCCTTTGGAATGCAAGATGAATAGAGTTATTTGTTGGTTTTCTTGTGGCGCTGCTAGTGCTGTAGCTACAAAGCTGGCTTTGGCGCAATATAAAGACCATGAAGTCGTTATTGCATATACCGAAGTTATTGAAGAACACCCAGACAATAAGCGTTTTCTTGCTGATTGCGAGCAATGGTTTGGAAAAAAAATAGTTATTTTGGGTAATGACCGTTATGACAGGTCAATATATAAATGTTTTGAAACATCAGCTATGAATATTAAAGGTGCAAGTCCATGCACTCGCAAGCTAAAAAAAGATGTTCGGCTTAAATTTGAGAAACCTACGGATATTCAAATATTTGGCTACACAATGGAAGAGCAAGACCGCTATGACCGTTTTCTTGATGCCAATAATATTGATGCTAAAGCGCCTTTAATTGACAAAGGTTTGGGTAAAGTTGATTGCCTTGCAATGCTACAAAACGCTGGCATAGAGCTTCCAGCTATGTATAAGCTAGGCTACCATAATAACAACTGTATTGGCTGCGTAAAAGGTGGAAAAGGGTATTGGAATAAGATTAAAGTAGACTTTCCTGTGCAATTTGACCGCATGGCTAAATTGGAAAGATTAAAAAAACAAACAGTTTTAAAAGATGTATATTTGGATGAATTGCCCCCTGAAGCTGGCAATTATCCGCAAGAACAAGACATTCAATGTGGTATTTTTTGTCACATGGCAGAAGAAGAAATAAAGGAGTAGAATTCATATCCCTTATGATGGCGGCTCTAACGACATCGTAGCGTCATAAGGTTATAGCGTTACTAGTAGGGTAAGAGGCTGAAACAGCGCAATACAGGTGGCGAAAATAGTGCCTGTGCCTCGCAAGACTGTTGGGTGGGCGATTCCTTATTGGGAGAACTCTGAAGGCACACTTAGGTAGGCTAGGTGTGCTTAAACCTTTTGGGAGTGTCTAAAAACAACATAAGTATAAATACTAGTGGACTGTTATTAGACTTTCTTAGAAACTACTAATAACCAATTTTGGTTAAACATTTAAGGGGAATTAAATGAATAAAGACTTTTTATACGCTTGTTTGCTTGGGGCTTTTTTAGGGATAATGTTTGCATACGGTATATGAGTTTTACGATATACACGCATGACGGCATGAAAGTTATTCAATGGTTTAGTAACATTGATGAACTCCTTGAAAGTATGATTAACAACCCAAATGACAGGTACATAAGGAATGTTTGATGAATTCTGGTCTTTATATCCACGAAAAATTGCTAAAGCAACTGCAAGAAAAGCCTGGGCAAAATTGTCCGCAGAGCAACAACTTATGGCTGCAAAAGCTATTGACACACATTGCCAATACTGGAAGTCAAAAGAAACCGAGTTAGAATTTATACCCCATTGCGCTACCTGGCTCAATCAAGAGCGTTGGGAAGATGAATTGGTTATTGAACCCAAGAAAGAAAAGATTGACAAAAAGTGGATGTTTAGTAATGAAGGAATTGAAGCTAAAGCCAGAGAGCTTGGAGTCTTGGGTACTGGTTATGACTCATACGACAGCCTTAAACGCAAATGTATGAGCAAGCTAGGCATAAGTGTGGTGTAAGGTTTTTATGTTATTTGCGGCATAAAAAAGGGTTGGCATGGTTTCGTAAATACATTAGCGACCATCCAAAAGTGCATGAATTTTTAATAGATTTTCAAACGCAATATAGTCTTGGAAATAGGGGGGAATGGGGATGTTGGAAAGGTACATTGTCGCAGCAACAGGGCTTGGATATTTAATTGTTGGCTTAACCCAATTTATTAAAGGTTCGCCAAGGAATACTTTTATTTGGCTTGGCTACGCTGCCGCCCAAATAGGCTTATGGATGAATCTTAAATGAATAAAGTATATTTTGGAGATTGCCGAGATTCCATGCGACTAATGGCAAAAGAAGGCATAAAAGTGCAAACTTGTATTACTAGTCCACCTTATTATGGATTGCGTGATTATGGGCATGATGGTCAAATTGGCAATGAACAAACACCAAAAGAATTTATTGATAACCTTGTAGAAGTTTTTGCTTGTGTTTGGGATATATTGGAAAATAACGGAACTCTTTGGGTAAATCTTGGAGATAGTTATTACAACTACAGACCTGGAAAAGGACAAGCACTTAATAAACAAACTGTAGCAAACAATAATCAAGATTTGCCACAAGAATGTGCTAGGCGTGGAAATAAATTAGATGGTTACAAAGAGAAAGACCTTATGGGCATGCCTTGGCGTTTGGCTTTTGCATTACAAGATTTTGGCTGGTATTTAAGACAAGATATTATTTGGCATAAACCTAACCCTATGCCTGAGTCAATGAAAGACCGTTGCACAAAATCACATGAATACATTTTTCTTTTAACCAAAAATTCACATTATTTTTTTGATAATGAAGCAATAAAAGAAGAAGCACATACAACAGATGAAACAAACAGGGACAGAGATAGCAGTAGATTGAACAATACTCCTGGCAGAACAAGAATGGCTGGTTTAAAAACAAACCATTATGAAATGAAAAATAAAAGGTCTGTTTGGACTGTAGCGACAAAACCTTATTCTGGAGCGCATTTTGCTGTTTATCCAGAAGAATTGGTTGAACCTATGGTAATGGCTGGAAGTAAAGTTGGTGACATAGTTTTAGACCCTTTTTTTGGAAGCGGAACAACTGGCGCTGTTGCACAAAAATTAGGTAGGCAATACATTGGCTGTGAATTAAATCCTGAATATGAACCATTGCAAAAAGAAAGACTCAAACAACAAGCATTGGAGCTAATATGAAAGACCCAAACGATGCTATTGACTTTATCTTCAAGACAGCGCCAATGTATGCCAAAGCTAAGGGCGAACTCGCCCAGCTTGAAGCGTTTAAAAGTTCTCTTAAGGCGATTAAAATGGCACAAACAGATGAACAAAGTCTGGGCGCTCAAGAACGAGAGGCTTATAGAAGCCAAGAGTACCAAGATTTATGTAAGGCGATTGGAGTTGCTACAGAACAGACGGAAGCGCTTAGATGGCAATTAGAAGCCGCCAAAATGCGTTTTGAAGCGTGGCGCAGCCAAGAAGCAAGTAATAGAAACATTGAAAGATTAACTAAATGACAGATTACTCTGAAAACTACCTTAGAATTCAACAGCTACTTAAAAAGTACCATAATGCTACTCTTAAAAATGACTTTGCTAAAGCAACATTATTAGCCCATGACATTGCAGACGAAACCATAAAGCTAGAATTTTCTACTTATGAACAGGTGAGGAAGTCTTGGCTGAGTTAATGCGTACTGCGCCAACTCATATTGATTATGGGGACTTTGTTGGTTTGTTGCCAACTTCACCAGGCTTTACTCCAAGCAATGTAGATGGAATTTGCGAAAGAAAAGGCAAGTTTTTAATAATGGAGTGGAAGCGCCCAAAAGAAAAGTCAAGTAAAGGCCAACAGTATATGTTGCAGTCATTGGCGGCTAAACCTGACTTTATTGTTGTCATTATTCGTGGTGATACTGATAATGGGGTTAATATGGGTAATTATTACCTTGTACAACCTCAAGGCGGCTGCATATTAATCGGCAATGGTTTTGAGTCTTTTAAAGCATATTACAAACAATGGTACGAATGGGCTGATGGCAACTAAAAATGAAAAGAAGTCATTTAATCAGATTGCAGAACTCGGATGTATTCTCTGTGCCACCGAGCTTGGGTTTGAAGGCACTCCGGCAGAACTCCATCATATCCGCAGGTATGGAACTAAACGGTCTACATCCTCTGTCATCCCATTATGCCCAGAACACCATCGTGGAAACTCTGGTGTTCACGGATTGGGTCACAAAGGTTTTGCAAATAAATGGGGCGTTACCGAGGAGGAGTTGTTGGAGCGAGTCAATCAAAAACTTGGAAAAGGAAATGGCGAATGACAACATTTACTACGGCAGACCGCTTGGAAGCTGAAGCTATAGCTCTAAAGGGTCAAAACCCAATTCAGACGAAATACGGAGCGCTCTATTACGAAACTCCTTATCATGGTGTGTCCATTTCGATGTTTTGTGCCTACTCATGTGGATACACTCATGACAAAGAACTCGAATTACCGTGTCAAGATGACCGCAACGAGCCGCAGAAATAGTAATGGTATGTTCCCATTCTTCACCTGTGTCGTATAAATAACTGCCCATTACTGCTGGGTCTTTGTCTATTACAAATAATATTTCTTCAGGCAAAGGCATATTCCACCTGTCAAAAGGTTTCATACAGTAAATAGCGCTGTATAAGTTTTTAAGAATAGCTGGACTTAATTTCACGATAAATGTTTAAGTTTTGCGTGGGGAATAACAGACCTTTTGTCTACTGAATATGCGCCACAAGCCTTGCAATGGTAGCGCTGAAAAGCACCTGTAGAAGTATAACTAAAGCCTTTACTAATTAAATGTGGTTTGCCGCAAGTAGGGCAGTCAAAACCACCTCTGTCTTTCTTCATTAAATTAATATTTAATGGCTGCTTAATCCAAGGTAATAGCTTTTTGTATAGCTTTTCGAGTAATGCCACATCTTGAATATTATATTTCTCCATTGTTGCCCAGGCTTTTTTGTCACCAGCCATACATTTAATCCACAGCGTATGGCCTTCATGGGTTTCTTTTTTACCTAAACCTAGGCGCTGAGAAACATAGTCTAATTTGTTTGACGGAAAGCGAAACTGGCTTTTAACAACACGCAATAAGTCAATTTGCTTAATTGGTGGTGGTGGCGGCATTTTATGCAATAAAAACTCTTTGTTTAGCGTAGGCATATCAAACTTAGTGCCGTTGTAATGCACTACTGCGTCTGCTTGCTCTAAAAGGCTATAAACCCCTTCTAACATGGCTTTAGAATCACTTTTTTGTACAGAGTCAAAGTATATTTGCTTTTCGCCTAACCATTTTGCCGAATAGCACATGGTATAAGATGATTCTAAAAGCTGGTTGAGTGATACATTTTGCTGCCATAAACCCCATACATGAGCCGTGTTAGGCGATGTTTCTATGTCTATCAGCAATACTTTCAAGTTATTCCCCTTATACTATAAGTTGCTAAACACTAACATAATATTATGTCTTATATCAAAAAAGTTGATAAAAATCAAAAGGATGTTGTAAAAGCGCTACGAGATTATGGCGCTGATGTTTTCCTATTGCATACAGTCGGTGGAGGAATTCCAGATTTATTATGTACTTACCAAGACCACACAATTTTACTTGAAGTAAAGGATGGCGCTGACAAACAGCTAACTCCTTTGCAAATCAAGTTATTTGCCAACTGGCAAGGTGGGCCATTGCATAGAGTAAATTCTGTGCAAGAAGCTATAGATGTATTAAAATTGTACGAACTTTGAAAGGAATTACCATGCCACTCGTAAAAGGCAAGTCACAAAAGGCTATTGGTGAAAATATTGCCATTCTCCGCAAGGAAGGCCGCCCAGAAAAGCAAGCTATTGCTATTGCTGAGTCAGAAGCTGGTAATACCAAAAAGAAAAAGCGCAGAGATGTGCTTGAAATGTCACTTAAATCCCACATGAAAGCATAATCATGCCAAAAGAAATGTCCAAAAAAGATATGATGATTGAAGAAAAAGACGGTAAATCGTTTGAATCTTCAGTTACCAAAGCTAAAAAACGCAAAGAAGCTATTAAAGCAGCTTATGACAAACATGAGAACTTTCAAGTAACTCCTGATGAAGCTGACCAAAAATCTATTAAAAAGTCCGCAAAAGAAAAAACAATGGCTCGTATCGTTAAAGAAAGAGAATAATGGCTAATTGGATTGCTGGCGCTATCAAGCATAAAGGCGCACTAAAAAAAGAATTAGGCGTTAAAGAAGGCGACACCATTCCTAAAGGTAAGTTAGAAAAAGCCGCCAAAGCAAAAGGTAAAGAAGGTCGTAGAGCTAGACTGGCAATGGAATTGGAGAAGTTTCATAAATGAAGCACATGAAACACGAATACAAGCAAAAAGACGCTTTACTACGAGAGCATAAAGAATCTACGCTGGAAAAGAATGAGAAAAAGCGTAATAAGCGCAGAGATATGCTCATTAAAGAAATGAACAAAGTAGTAAAAGACCCTTTTTAAAATCTGTATTACAATTTAACCTTACAAATCAATTACTTGAGAATGTATGGATAATAAAGTAGAAGAAAGTAGAAAAAAGACTGGTGGTCGTAAGCCAGGAGTGCCTAATAAAGCCACTACAGAGGCTCGTGAGGCGATTAAAGCATTACTTGATGCTAACCTACCATTTATTCAGTCGTGGATTGTAAGCACCGCAGAAGGCATATTTGATGACCAAGCTGGAAAATGGATTGTTCAGCCTAATCCAGCAAAAGCGTGTGAAATAGTTCAAAACCTTGTTGAATACTCTGTGCCTAAACTTGCAAGAACTGAAGTTGTAGGCGATGAGAAAGCCCCTCAAAGAATGGTCATCTCTTGGAAGAAATAGAGATTGAACTGGAATATAAGCCTCGTGATGTATTCCTAGATTTTCATGAAAGACAACAGCGCTGGGCAGTAATCGTAGCGCATAGACGCTGCGGTAAAACTGTGTCTTGTATCAATGATTTAATCTATAAAGCCCTAATTGAGGGCAAAGAAGATGGTCGCTACGCTTATGTTGCACCATATTATAGCCAAGCCAAGAATATCGCCTGGGACTACCTATTAAGATTTAGTAAGCCTGTAATGGCTAAAGCTAATCAATCTGAACTATGGGTGGAACTGATAAATGGAACGAGAATTCGATTATTTGGGGCTGATAATGCTGATAGCCTTAGAGGTTTGTATTTGGATGGTATTGTTTTAGATGAGTATGCAGATATGCGCCCTCGTATTTGGGGCGAGATTATTCGGCCTTTGTTGGCAGATAGACTCGGTTGGGCAGTTTTCATTGGAACTCCCAAAGGTCATAATGCTTTCTGGGACATATACAATAACGCCTCCAATGACCCTCGCTGGTATGCCAAGACCCTGAGAGCCAGCCAAACAGGACTATTGCCACAGTCAGAGCTTGACGATGCCGCCAAGTCAATGACGCAAGACCAATACTTGCAAGAATTTGAATGTGACTTTGAATCAGCCATTTTGGGCGCTTACTACGGCAAAGAAATGCGCCAGCTTACTGACTTAGGCAGAATTACTAAGGTCAAATATGACCCAATGTATAAAGTTAATACTAGCTGGGATTTGGGTTACAGCGATGATACAAGCATTTGGTGGTGGCAAGTTGTCAGGGGCGAATTACGCTTTCTTGACTATCATGGCAGCAATGGACAACCAGTCAGTTTTTACACAGGACTGATTCAATCCAAAGCATCAGAGTTTGGTTATGAATATGGCATACATTGGTTGCCTCATGACGCAAGAGCAAAAACTTTAGCAAGTGGCGGAAAGTCGATAATTGAGCAACTTTCTGTTAAAATTCCGTTAGAATCTATGAAAATAGTACCAAATTTGTCGCTTCAAGACGGAATTCAGGCAAGTCGCATGGCTTTAATGAGGTCTTGGTTTGACGCAGAAAGGTGTCAAGATGGAATCGAATCTTTACGACAGTATCAAAGAGAGTATGACGAGGACAGAAAAGTTTTTAGAGAGCGCCCTCGGCATGATTGGACATCACATGGTAGTGATGCATACCGAATGGCTGCGGTTGCTTGGCGAAATGAAGAAAAAATAATGACCAAAGATGAGCCTGTAAAAGGCATTTTTGTTGGTCAAACGGATGTAACCTTAAACGATATGTGGGCTATTAAAAACGCCCCAAACAACAGGAGAATTTGAAATGTCAGGCGTACAATACCCATTTGGAACTACTTATGAATATGTACCAGCTTCTACAACTGCTCAAGTCATGGGCAATAACGGTGCTGCTGGCGACACCTTGGTTCGTGTCATTGCTACCGTTTTAACATCCGCTACCAGCGCATTGACGCTTGTTGATGGTTCTACTTCAATCCCATTAATTCCTAATGCTGCACCTGTTGGTGTATATTCTTTGACAGTTGAAGCTCAGTCATTAAACGGTGCATGGAAAATCACCACAGGCGCTGGCGTTAGCGCAGTAGTAGTCGGCAACTTCTCATAAGGCTTTCTATGTCTGAATTAAGAGGCGAGGTAGCGCATAGCTACGAAGATTGGTACAACCGCATTATGTCTTATGAGCGTAGTTATAAGCTCTGGGAAGCTCGTGTTGATAAGATTCTAAAGCGTTACAAGGATGATTCTCGCAACAAAACCAATCCTAATGCTCGCTTCAATATTCTGTGGAGCAATGTCCAAACCATTACTCCTGCTGTATTTGCAAGACTGCCTCGCCCTGATGTAAGCCGTAGATTTAGAGATAACGACCCTATTGGTCGTGTAGCCTCGATGCTTTTAGAAAGAGCGCTAGAGTTCGAAATTGAGCATTATGGCGACTATAAGTCAGCTATGGTGAACTGCGTTACTGACCGCTTATTGGGTGGTCGTGGTACTGCATGGGTTCGTTATGAGCCACATTTCAAAGCTAAAAACGAAAAAGAACCTGAAGATGGTTGGGAATTAACCGAAACCATTGATGCCAAACAAGCACATGACCCAAGCTATGTAAATGGTCAAGGCGATGTTGGTAGGCCATTAGAAGGCCCAATGCCAGAGGAAGAAGATAACGAACCTGGCGAAGTTGAAGAAGAAATTGAATACGAATGCTGCCCAGTAGATTATGTGCATTGGCGTGATTTTGGTCATACCGTAGCTCGCACATGGGAAGAAGTTACCGCAGTATGGCGTAAAGTCTATTTAAACCGCAGCGCATTGGTTGAGCGTTTTGGCGAAGAACTTGGACACCAAATTCCATTGGATACTAAGCCAGAGCAAGTTGGCAAGTCTTACACTAAGAACGATGACCAAGCCTACCAAGCACAGATTTATGAGATTTGGGATAAAGAAACAGGCAAAGTTCTGTGGATTTCCAAATCAATGGGCAAAATCCTTGACGAGCGTGATGACCCACTCGAATTAGAAAACTTTTGGCCTTGTCCAAAACCACTTTATGCTACTTTGACTACAGATAGCTTAGAGCCGATTCCTGATTTTACTATCTATCAAGACCAAGCTCGTGAACTTGACGACCTTTGTGACCGTATTGACGGCTTGATTGGCGCATTGAAAGTGCGTGGTGTTTACGATGCGTCTGCTTCTGAACTCCAACGCCTATTCTCTGAAGGAAATGAGTCTAATGTATTGATTCCAGTAAAGAATTGGATGGCATTTGCCGAAAAACAAGGCATGAAAGGTGCTGTAGACCTTGTTGATATTGCCCCATTTGCTACTGCGCTTGCTCAATGCTATCAAGCAATGGAACAAGTTAAAGGTCAAATCTATGAATTGATGGGTATTGCTGACATTCAGCGTGGTCAAACCGACCCAAATGAAACGCTTGGCGCACAAATCATCAAATCTAACAATGCAGCAGGTCGCCTCAAAACCATGCAACACGCAGTTGTTGATTTCGCAACCTCGCTGCTTGCTATTAAGTCCCAAATTATTTGCCAACACTTCACAGAAGATACGATTATCAAGATTTCTGGCGGTATGCAACTGTCAGAAGAAGATAAAGCGTTGATTCCACAGGCTTTATCGCTATTAAAAGACGAAGTAAGCAAGAATTTCCGCATTGAAGTCACATCTGATTCAATGATTTTCCAAGATGAAATGCAAGAAAAGCAAGACCGCATGGAATTCTTGGCAGCAATCGGTGGATTTATGGAAAAAGCCATTCCTGCGGCTCAAGCAAGCCCAGAATTGACCCCATTGCTGATGGAAATGCTCAAATTTGCTACAACTGGCTTTAAAGCTGGCAAAGCATTGGAGGGACTTATTGACGAAACAGCCGATAAGATTAGAGCAGAAACTAAAAAGATGGAAGGACAGCCTAAACCGCCTCCTCCACAAGTACAGCTTGAGCAAATGCGTATTCAAGCCAAGCAACAAGAGCTACAAATGCAAAACCAAGTTGAAATGCAAAAACTTCAAGCTGAAAATGAGTTGGAAAAGGCTCGCCAAGAATATCAAGCGCAAGAAAATCAACTTAAATTCCGTCTTGAAGAACAGCGCAACGCTCAAGAGATGGAACTCAAGCGTAGCATGGAAGAAATGCGTCTTGACCATGAAACAAATAAAGATTTGCTCTTGGCTTACATTGATAATGCCGCTAAAATAGAAACCACTCGTATTTCTGCTGGATTAGACACAGGCGAAGCTGCCTACGCAGACAATGTCCAGATGGCTAATATTTTGCAAGACCAATTAGGATATTCAAGTATGAAAAATCATCCATTAGAGCCTGTAATTAACAATATGAACCAAAGCAATCAACAAATGGCTCAAATGTTAGTTATGTTGATGGATAAACTGTCTAAACCCAAGACCGTTGTACGAGATGTAAACGGCAAAATTGTAGGAGTTCAGCATGGCGAGTAATTTAAAATATTCCAATGGCACTCGTGATGCCCAGCAACAGGGTTTAATTACTTACGCTGGTTCTAACGCTTTAATTGAAATTTATTCAGGAACTCAGCCAGCAAACGCCAATACAGCAATATCAGGGCAAACCCTATTAGTTACATTGCCAGTTTCAGGTTCATTTGGTACAGATTCAAACGGTACGATTACCCTAAGTTCTATTACCAGCGCTACCGCAGTTGCCACAGGAACAGCATCATTTTTCCGCATATTTAAAGCTGATAATACAACCGTAGTAATGGATGGCTCTGTTGGTACAGCGTCTGCTGATATGATTTTAAACAACACTAGCGTAGTTACAGGTCAGACAATTAGCATTACCTCAGGCACTATTATTCGTGCTAACCAATAAGGACAATTATGGCCTTAATTATTAAAGATAGAGTCCAAGAAACTAGCTCAACAACTGGTACTGGCACTCTAACGCTTGCTGGTGCAGTAACTGGTTATCAGTCGTTTTCTTCTATTGGCAATGGAAATACTACTTATTATGTAATTTATGTACCAGGTGGCTCTGATTGGGAAGTTGGCATTGGTACTTATACATCGTCAGGAACAACACTTAGCCGCACAACAGTATTGGCTTCTAGCAATGGTGGTTCATTAGTTAATTTCTCCGCAGGAACAAAAAATGTATTCTGTGACTACCCTGCTGGCAAAGCTGTATATCAAGATTCTAATGGCCTTGTTTCCGTACCTGTTTTAAATACCACATCAACTACCAGCACAACGCCAAACCTGACATTTAATGCAAGTAATTCAGGCTTGACAACAGGCGCATCGGTATCTGGTAGCTATTTACAAGCGGTGTTGCAGAACAGTAGCGGAACAGCAGGAGCATCCACTAACTTTGTATTGAGCAATGATTTAGGCACAGATTCAACCTATTACGGTGAATTTGGCATGAATTCATCTGTATATAGTTCTGGAACACCTGCCGACTTTTTTAGCATTAATAATGGCATTTACTTTTCAGGACATGACGGTGACATTACCGTAGGTTCTGGCAACGGCAAAAAGCTATATTTAGCTTGGGGAACAACAGGTCAATCTGCCCATGTGATTAATGTCACAGGTGCGATTGGATTAAACACCAATATTACTGGTACATCCAACTTTGGTACTGCTGGGCAAGTATTAACAAGTCAAGGCTCTGCCGCAACACCTACTTGGACAACACCAACCACAGGAACTGTAACCAGCGTAGCAGCAACAGCAGGAACTGGCATAAGCGTAACTGGAAGCCCTATTACTTCTAGTGGTACATTAAATATTACCAATACAGCGCCTGACCAAACTGTTACTTTAACTGCTGGCACAGGAATAAGCACTAGTGGTACTTATCCTAACTTTACTATTACTAATACCAGCCCATCTAGCGGTGGTACTGTAACTAGCGTAAGTGGCACAGCGCCAGTAGTATCGTCTGGCGGTAATACTCCAACAATAAGCATGGCAGCCGCCACAACAAGCGTAAACGGCTACCTTACATCTACTGATTGGACTACATTTAACGGCAAACAAGCGTTATTGGTTAGCGGTACAAACATTAAAACCATTAACTCTAATAGTATTTTAGGTAGTGGTGATTTAACGATTAGTGCATCTGCCGCAGGTTCAAACACTCAAGTCCAATACAACAATAGTGGCGCTTTTGCTGGTTCTTCTAGCTTTACTTATACAAGCTCAACAGGTGCATTATCAGCCCCTGCCGTAGTATCAAGCAACGGTTTAACTATAAATTCCACAACAGTTTCAACAAGTTATACTGTTGCATCAGGAAACAATGCTTTCTCTGTTGGCCCTATAACAACTAATTCTGGAGTTACTGTGACAGTTTCATCAGGTCAAAGATGGGTGGTAATTTAATATGTCCACAATAAGAACAGGCACTACTACAACAACGGCAATTAGCGTTACTGGTGATACAACTGGTACATTAACGCTGACAGCAGATAGTGGCATTGTTGATGCAAGCACAACTACAGGTGGATTTATTCCGCCAAGCGGAACTACTGCACAACGACCATCAAGTCCAGCAAGTGGAACAATTAGATTTAATACATCAACAAATGTTTTTGAAGTTTATGACGGCATTTGGCAAACTCTTGCTTCACAAGTTTATGCGGCATCTTATCTTATAGTTGCTGGAGGTGGTGGAGGCGGCGGAGGAAGCAATAGTGGTACAGGAGCAGGTGGTGGCGGAGCAGGTGGTTTGCTTACAGGAACAATTAATGTAACTCCTGGAACTACATATTCATTTGGCATAGGTGCTGGCGGTACTGGTTCAACCATTTGGCAACCAAATAATTCTACAAATGGAACAAACTCAACTGGTTTTGGATTAACTGCAATAGGCGGTGGTTGCGGAACTGCTTACACAACTTCAGGAGGCAATGGAGGTTCTGGAGGAGGTTCAAATGCTATAGCTTATAGTGGAGCAACTATTGGTTATGGAACTGCTGGACAAGGAAATAACGGTGGTGCAGGACAATCAGGAAGTGGCGCTGTTGCTGGTGGAGGAGGTGGTGCTGGCGCAGTAGGTGCTGATGCTTCAGGAGGAGGTTCTGGTACAGGTGGCGTAGGAGTTGCTTCATCAATTACAGGTTCAAGCGTTTATTACGCAGGTGGCGGTGGTGGTGGTGCGGCCTATGTATCAGGTGCGGCAGGAGGAAATGGCGGTGGAGGTGCTGGTGGAGGAAATTCTGCTGGAACATCTGGCACGGCATATACAGGTGGCGGCGGCGGTGGCGCAGGAACAGATAATTCTGGAAATCATACTGGTGGAAATGGCGGTTCTGGTGTAGTTATAGTTTCTGTACCAACAGCAAAATATACTGGCACAACTACTGGTTCACCAACGGTGACTACATCTGGTAGCAACACTATTATGAAATTCACTTCTTCAGGAAGCTACACAGCATGACATCTATTATTAAAGCTGATAACGGTTCAACATCTGGCGTTTCAGGAATAGTACAAACTGCGGACAATTCTGGAGTTTTAGCTTTTCAAACAGGCGCTGGAACAACTGCATTAACTCTTGATGCAACACAAAATGCAACATTTGTAGGATGGGTAAAAATGCCTGTTTATACAGTAGCAACTTTGCCTACTGCTGGAACTGCTGGTAGAAGGGCTTTTGTTAGCAATGCTTTAACTCCTGTGGCTTTGTCTGCGGTAGTTGGTGGTGGGACTTTAACTGTTCCTGTTTTTGATAACGGAACAACATGGATAGTAGGATAACGGAGAAATAAATGTCACATTTTGCAAAAGTAGTAGATGGTAAAGTAACGCAAGTAATCGTTGCTGAACCTGATTTCTTTGACACATTCGTTGATTCAAGCCCAGGCGCTTGGATTCAAACTTCTTACAACACCATTGGCGGTCAGCATACACAAGGTGGCACACCTTTGCGTGGCAATTACGCTGGCATTGGCTACACATACGACCATACAAACGATGTATTTTATGCACCGCAACCTTTCCCAAGCTGGACTATTTCTGCTCCAACATGGACATGGGAAGCACCAACACCTATGCCAACAGACGGTAAAATATACAAATGGGATGAGCCAACATTGGCTTGGGTTGAAGTAACAGCTTAAGGATTATTATGGCCGTCATCATTAGCGGTTCTACTGGAATAGCGGCAAATACCGCTACCCAAAGCATAGATTTGCCACAAGGCACTACAGCACAAAGGCCTGCTAGTCCTGCGGCTGGTGCTATGCGCTTTAATACCACCACATTGCAAACAGAAGTGTATTCAGGCATTGCTTGGGTAGCTTTAACAAGTCAATCATATTCTGCAAGCTATTTAGTAATAGCTGGTGGTGGCTCAGGTAGTGCTGTTGGAGGTGGTGGTGCTGGCGGTCTTTTAAGTGGAACTGCATCATTAAGCGGCGGAACTACTTATTCAATAGTAGTCGGCGCTGGCGGAGCAGGAACAACTGCAATGCTTGGTAATTCTGGCTCAAATTCTACAATTACAGCATTAAGCCTTACTGCGATAGGCGGTGGTTATGGAGGAGGCACAAACTCTAGTAATCCACCTGCTTCAGGCGGTTCAGGTGGTGGAGGTTCTTCACAAGATAGTTATACATCAGGTGGTGCAGGAACATCTGGCCAAGGCAATGCTGGAGGTCAAGGCGGAACAACAACAGCAGGATATACGGCTGGTGGCGGTGGAGGTGGAGGCTCATCTGCTGTAGGTGGCAATGGTTCAAATAGCACTAACGGAAGCACAGGCGGTAATGGAACAGGCGGCACAGGTGGCGCAGGAACATCATCAAGTATTACTGGCTCTGCCGTAACTTACGCTGGCGGTGGAGGTGGCGGTTTTTATGTATATAACGGCAATGGCACAGGAACAATAGGTTCTGGCGGTTCTGGCGGTGGCGGTTCTGGCGGTGGCGCTTCAACAAACGCTACTGCAGGAACAACAAATACTGGTTCAGGCGGTGGCGGTGGTGGCATTACCAGCGCAGGAAATTACAAAACATCAGGTAACGGTGGAAGCGGAATTGTAATTTTATCCGTTCCTACAGCTAACTATACAGGCACAACTACTGGTAGCCCAACCATAACCACAAGCGGTTCAAACACAATTATATCTTTTACAGCTTCTGGTAGTTACACAGCCTAATGCTTGGATTAAATCCGTTATCGTCAGCACCAATATCTGATTTAGGTGCGCTTACCCCAATTACAGGGTATATCAACACGACTGATACAAACGATACAGCCACAATTAATGCGTTTGAACTTGATACAGGCATTATTTACACCACAGATAGCAACGATACAGCTACCATCAATGGTGTTGTGGTTAATACTACAATTACAGGCTCAATTAATACTACAGACGGCAACGATACTGCAAGTTTAGTTGGTAGCGTTTTATCCTTAGATACGCACGACGGATTTACTAAAAAAGAAATCCAACGAGCAAAAGAATTAGATAGAAGGCGCAGAGAAGCCGAACAAAAACTGGTTGAAGCAAGAAGGGCTGACGCAGAAGCTCGTAGAAAACGCTTCCAAGACTTAATTGACCCCAAGCCAGTTGCTAAAAAACAACAAAATAAAGTACAATTACCGCAAGAGATTCAGGTTGATATACCGTCAGCAGAAATCGAACGCCTTGAGGGTGTTATCGCCAATCTTGACCGACAAGAGAGAGATTTACAACAGGCGATAGCCCACAGGAAAGTACTAGCAGAAACAGTTGCTGCTATTGCCATCCTAGACGCTAAGATGAAAGCCGAAAGAGATGACGAGGAAGCGCTTTTACTGCTTTTATGACCGAACAAAGTCCATATTTACTATATAAACAATCCCTAGATTTACTTCATTCTGGACATTTATTGCCAGGATTTAGGCTATACGAAAACCGTTACCATCCACAGGTAAAAGAAACTATAGGCGCAAGCCATGATAAGCATCTTGCAATGCCTACATGGAAAGGCGAAAGACTATTAGGGAAAACCATAGTAGTCCAAATGGAACAAGGATTTGGCGACATCATCCAAATGGCTCGTTTTTTGCCAATGTTAAAGGCTTGGGGCGCAAAGGAAGTCTATGTTCTACAACATTTTTCGCTTCATTTATTACTCGGTCAAATGGAGTGTATTGACCATCTGTCTAATGATTTTAAAGACCCTGTTTTAAACGCTGCTGACTACTGGATTGGGTCAATGTCATTGCCTTATTTTGCAATGCACTCGCCAGCCCATGTAAGACAGTTATTTCCAGTCAATTTAAACAAAATTGTCGGCTCTGAAGGCTATTTAGACGCTGAACCAAGCGGCATTGAACGCAAAATAGGCGTAAATTGGATGGCTTCTAAAGGCCATTTGCACTATGCCAAGTCCATTCCAGTCCAAGAAATGCGTAGATTGCTTGGAACTGACGCTTACAGCCTTAATTTAGATGGTGATGACATATTTATCCCATTGCCGCCTGAATGGAAAAATAATTGGTACGAAACTGCAAGACATTTAAAATCCATGAGAGGCGTTATTTGTCCTGATACAGCCACAGCCCATTTAGCTGGTGCTTTAGGCGTTAAATGCATTATGTTGCTTCCTGATGACCCTTATGTTTGTTGGCGCTGGAAGCATGGTAGATGGTATGACTCTGTAGTAGCAATTAAACCTAATGAATGGGACAAAATCCCTGAACTTCTAAGGAGAATGTAATGATTTGCCCTAAGTGTGGATATTCCGAAGGAAACCATATAGAAACTAAAAAGTCTGACAAAGATTATTACTTGGAATTCTGGGGGTTTACTCTTGGTACGCCAGAAGCCGAACAAGCATGGAAAGAAAAGCAAGAAATGACTGTGAGAGAAGCGCCAATGGTTATGTCAGATATTGATGCTTATATTTCACAAGTCGATGGCTCGGTTATTGATAGTCGAAGTAAACATAGAAGCCATTTAAAACAGCACCGAATGATTGAATTAGGAAATGATGTACCAACGCAGCACAAAAAGATTGAGTTAAGCAGTCAAAGTAATGAGAAGCGCAAGCGTCAAATTGCTGAAATGGCTTATGAAAAGCTCAGTTACCGATAATCCGACAACTTGGAAAATAAAATGAGTGATGACCGCAGAAGTATGTTAGAGGCAGCTATGGATGCCGCCCTTGACCAACCAGAGGAGAATGTAATTGAGCAAGAACCTGTGGAAACAGAGGAGGTTGAGGTTGAACCTGTTTCCGAGAAGCCCTCTGAAGTTGAAGTTAGCAATGAAGATAGTGAAGAACCTGCCAAAAATGCTGCGGAATCTGAGTTTGAGGAGCAGGATGAAGAACCGAAGGCGGAAGAACCTCCAAAAGTTGAGCTAAAACGCCCAACCACATGGAAAAAAGAGTATCTACCAATTTGGGACAAAATTTCTAAAGGTCAGCAATTAAGCCCTGAGGAAAGTATCAAATTAGCAGAATATTCAAATCAGCGTGAATCTGAATACCAGCGTGGTGTAGGTACTTATAAAGCCGAAGCGGACAATGCTAAATCTTTGGTAGAGGCTATTTCGCCATTTATGCCAGAGATACAAGCTCAAAATATGCATCCTGCTCAATGGATTAATAATCTAGGCAGAGCGCACATGATTTTGTCCAAAGCGCCTTATGAACAAAAAGTTGCTTTGTTTCAAAGACTTGCACAAGATTATGGATTACAATCGCAAGATATACCTGTTGCGTCAGTACAACAGTCTTATGTAGACCCAAATACTTACGCACTAAATCAACAGTTACAGTCATTGCAGAGCGAAGTTCAGCAAGTGCGTAGCTGGAGAGAACAGGAAGAATTAAGCCGCTTAAATGTGGAGATTGAAAAGGTTAGAAGTAATGCGGAGAAGTTTCCGCACTTTGAGGTGGTAAGGGAAGATATGGCTCAATTACTTGAGCGTGGTTTGGCCCAAGACCTTGAATCGGCTTATGCAAAAGCTGTGCGTATGAATGACGAAGTATTTAAACTCGAACAAGAACGACTCCTTGCTCAAGCGAAAAAAGAAGCGTCTAAGGCACAACAAGTAGCAAAAGCCAAAGCTGCTGCAGTTAGTCCTAAATCCGTTACTCCTAGCGGAATGGCAAACAAAGCAGATGCGAAGGACAGACGCTCGCTTATTGCAGCCCAAATGGGTGAAGTAGGCGGCAGGGTTTAATTAACATACTTTTAAAGGATATATCATGGCATTTGCTAATAGCGCAATCACCGATATTATCGCTACTACCATCCAAAGTCGTAGCGGTGAATTGGCAGACAACTTAACACAAAACAATGCAATCTTGATGCATTTGGACAAGAAGGGCAATGTACGCCCATTCTCAGGCGGTAATGTGATTTTGGAAGAAATCATGTACAACGACCCAAATACAAACAATGCAAACAGCTACTCTGGCTATGAAGTGTTGAACATTTCTCCAGACAGCCCAATTTCTGCTGCCCAGTACAAAATTGCTCAGTACGCTGACGCAGTTACAATGTCTGGCTTGGAAATGCTCCAAAATAGCTCTAAAGAGGCAATCATCGACTTGTTAGATGGTCGTATGCAAGTTTCTGAAGCTCGTTTGTTAAACCGTATTTCTGGTGACTTGTTCCTTGACGGTACAGGTAACGGCGGTAAGAACCTTGATGGTTTGGCTGCTGCTGTTTCTGCTACTCCAACTTCAGGCACATACGGTGGTATTAACGCTGCTAATTGGACTTTCTGGCAGAATACTGCTACAACTGGTACAACCATCACAGCTTCTAACATCCAAGCTAAGATGACTTCTACAGCGCTCCAGTTGGTTCGTGGTACTGACAAAGCTGATTTGATTGTTGCTGATACCAACTTCTACAGCCTCTATGTACAATCTTTGCAAGCTATTCAGCGTATTACTTCTGAAGAATCTGGTTCTGCTGGTTTCGCTTCTATGAAGTTCTACGGTGGTGGTACATCTGCTGATGTTGTATTGGGTGGCGGTTATGGTAACGAGCAGCCTTCTAACACAATGTACTTCTTGAACACCAATTACATTTTCCTACGCCCACACAAAGAGCGTAACTTTGTACCTATCGGTGGCGAGCGTCAAGCAATTAACCAAGACGCAATCGTGAAGTTATACGGTTGGGCTGGTAACTTGACAACTTCTAACCGCTTCCTACAAGGCATTTTGACCAACTAAT